>Ga0207667_10000189_pt1 | contig 90535 bp, 87 predicted proteins | sample KBSCornC52_FD_184301 | JGI IMG/M metagenome (GOLD analysis project Ga0207667, IMG submission 184301) | Corn rhizosphere microbial communities from Kellogg Biological Station, Michigan, USA - KBS Corn C5-2 (SPAdes) (version 2) | ecosystem: Host-associated > Plants > Roots > Rhizosphere > Soil ... | reverse complement strand
GCACCCAGGAGATTGGGGTTCGGATGGCGATTGGCGGGACGCCGAACGATATCCTCAAGCTGGTATTCAGGCAAGGAATGCTTCCCCTGGCGATCGGGCTGGCGATTGGTCTGACCGCGTCGTTCGCGGTCAATCGCCTCTTGAGGTCCATGCTGGTCCAGGTTTCACCGACCGATCCGATCACGCTGGTGGTTGCATCCGCCGTGTTGATTTTGGCGGGCACGCTGGGTTGTCTGATCCCGGCGCGGCGCGCGATGCAGGTGGATCCGGTTGTGGCCCTGAGAGATGAATAGCATCGTGAGTTACACCTTGGATCGCGCCATAAACGTACTAACATAAATAAATGCAGCAGATACACAAGCTCATGCCACGACGATCGTATTTGCCCTTTGCAGCGGCAGCCTTGATGCTGGCGGCGGCCCCAGCCAGCCTATTCGGGCAGTGGTTTGATTACCCGACTGCCAAGGTTCCGCTCACTCCCGATGGCAAGCCCAACCTCACGGCGCCCGCGCCGCGCACCGCCGACGGGCATCCGGACCTTTCCGGAATGTGGGGATGGGACGCCTTCGTGCCTTGCGGCAAGAAATGCAGCGACACGCAAATCGGACCGGAGTTTCTGAACATCGCCGCTAGCCTCAAGAAGAGCCCGCCCTATCAGCCGTGGGCGGCCGAGCTCGTAAAACAACGCCGGGGGGACCAAGAAAAAGATCCCAATGTTCATTGCATGCCGCGCGGGGCTCCCAGGATCTGGACCGATGACTATTACAAGAGGCTCATTCAAACTCCGGAGCGGTTGATCATCTTGACGGAGCGCAACATGCAGTACCGCCAGATCTTCACCGACGGGCGGCCCCTTCCTGAGGATCCGAATCCGACCTGGAACGGCTATTCCACGGCGAAGTGGGACGGAGACACGCTGGTGGTCCAAACCAACGGGTTCCGCGACGATTTGTGGCTGGATTCCAATGGGAACCCCTTGACCAACGCCGGGAAAATGACGGAAAAAATCCGCCGCCCGAATTACGGAACGCTGCAAATCGAAATCACGATAGACGATCCCAAGGCCTACACGGCGCCCTGGACCGTAAAGTTCGATCAGCCCATCGTGCTGGATAGCGAGCTGCTGGATTATTACTGTCTGGAGAACGAGAAGGACGCCGTCCACATGTCGGGAAAGTGAACTTGGCGACCCGATAGCGCCCGCTCTAGGGTTTCATGTGCTGCGATATACTGAAGACAGCTCGCCCTTGAAAATCAAGCGGTTTCATGCGCGCACAGCCGCGCGTTAGCAGCGGGAGACATTGTTATGTTTGATCTGTTCCGGAGTTCGGACAAGATTAAGAAGTACATTCTGGGAGGATTGCTGACCCTGGTCGCGCTGTCCATGGTCACCTACCTGATCCCCAACTACAACCTGGGGACCACTCCGGCCGACAATCCAGTGCTGGCCGAGATCGGCGGACAGAAGATCACCGCGCAACAGGCCCAGCAGCTCTTCGAGAAATACAGCCAGGGGAAAATCCCGCCGGACCTGATGGAGGTCTACCTGCCGCAGTTCGTGGAGCAGATGGTTTCCGAACGCGCGGCTCTCTACGAAGCCAATCGCCTGGGCATCACGGCCACCGATGACGAAGCTCTCTCGAACATCGTAGCCAACTATCCGCAGTTCTTCCCGAACGGGGCGCTCGCAAACACAGACCAGTTCCAAGCCGCGCTGGCGCAGCAGGGAATCACTCTTCAGGATGTTGTGAATGAAGCCCGGGATCAGATCATTCTGCATAAGCTGCAGAGCGCCGTGCTGGGCAGCGTGGTGGTGACGCCTAAGGATATCGAGGACGAATACCGCAAGAAGTACGAGAAGATGAAAATTCAGTACATCGCGTTTCCTCCGGCTAAGTTTCGCGATCAGGCCAAACCCACGGATGAGGAAGTGCGCAGTTACTACGATAAGAACAAGGACAAATTCACCCAACCGGCCAAGACGGCGTACCAGGTGGCAGTGCTCGATCAGGATAAAGTCGCGGCCACCATCAACGTGACCGATGAACAGCTCCGCAGCGCCTATTCCAGTGCTCTAGATAACTTCCGCATGCCGGAGCGCGTGCATGCGCGCCATATCCTGCTCAAGACCGACGGAAAATCGGACGCGGAAAAGAAGGCCCTGAAAGCCAAGGCCGAGGATTTGCTCAAGCAGCTCAAGAACGGCGCCGATTTCGCGGAGCTGGCCAAAAAGTATTCCGATGACGGAAGCAAGGATCAAGGCGGCGATCTGGGCTGGTTTGTTCGCAATCAGATGGTTCCCGAGTTCGACAGCGTGGCCTTTTCGCTAAAGCCCAAGGAGCTGAGCGGCGTGGTGACCTCACAGTTCGGCTACCATATCATTCAAGTACTGGAAAAGGATCCCGCCAGGCTCAAGCCCTTTGAGGAAGTGAAGGACGAGCTGGCGAAAGAAGTCCGCGCTCAGGATGTCGCCGAGAAGATGCAGACGCTCGGCGACCAGATGCATGCCGACTTGGCCAAGTCGCCCAAATCCGCAGCCGACGTCGCTAAGAAGTACGGTGCGGATCTGATCGCCATGCCGTCCGCCGCGCCCGGCGACGCTATCCCCGGCCTGGGCGTGAATCCGGAAATCGACAGTACGCTCGCGTCCCTGAAGCCGGATGAAGTGTCCCCGGTTTTGGACCTGCCGAATAACCGCCTGGCGGTGATCATCCTGAATGGCCGGACTCCCGGGAGGCCCGCGGAGTTCAGCGAGGTTCAGGGGCAGATCCGGGACAAACTGGTGAGCGATAAAGCGGCTCAGATCGCCGTGGATCGCGCCAAGGATGCGGCGGAACGCCTGAAGAAGGGTGAGGATATCGGGAAGATCGCCAAGTCGCTGCAGCTCGATGTGACCACCTCCAGTTCGTTTGGACGTGCCGATTCGATTGACGGCCTGGGTCCGGCCTCTTCGCTGGGAGACGTCTTCACGTCGACGGTGGGCGCGGTTTTAGGTCCAATGCCGGTTCAGGGGCGGGAAATCGTCGCCAAAGTCACCGATAAATCCGAAGCCGATATGGCCGCCTTGCCGGTGGAACACGACACCTTGCTCGGGCAGCTGAAACAGAAAAAAGCCCAGGACCGCAATGCGCTTCTGATGGACGGCATCCTGGCGAAGCTGACCAGCGAAGGCAAGGTGACGGTGAACCAGAAAGAAATTCAGACTATGGTCGCCAACATGCGCCAGAAGTAGATCGCGCGCCGTCACGAGGTCCATTCCCTGGTCCATTTTTTGATTGACGTCTGGCGGAGCCTCACTGATCCAGACCGGCTGATTCAACTGCTGACCCAAGTCATCACGGGTTGGTGGGGATACGCAATGCTGGCCGGTATCGTATTCGCCGAATCCGGGCTGCTGGTCGGTCTGTTCCTTCCGGGCGATTCCCTGCTGTTCACGGTAGGCGTGGTTGCCGGGGCGGGACAAGTCGATATCGTTCAGATTTGTATCCTGTTTGTGGTGTTCTCCATCCTGGGCGACCAGAGCGGCTATTTGCTGGGCCGCCGCGCCGGGCCCCGTATCTTCGTGCGGCCGGATTCGCTCCTGTTCAAGCAAGAATACGTCAAGCGCACGCACGAGTTTTACGAAAAACATGGCGGCAAGACGCTGATCTACGCGAAGTTCGTTCCCGTCGTACGGACCTTTGCGCCCTTCATGGCGGGCGTAGGGCGCATGCAATATACGCGCTTCGTCTCGTTCAACGTCATCGGAGGGCTCGGCTGGGTGCTCTCCATGACCTTGGCCGGCTATTACCTGGGATCGATTCCAATCGTCCGTTCAAACTTCGAGAAAGTGGTCATCGGGATTGTATTCGTCAGCGTTGCACCCATGGTGGTGCATTACTTCAGGGCGCGCCGCGCAGCTTCTTGAGGGCGGCCTGAACCGCGGAATCGCGCTGCAGTTCGATCTCATCGCCGCGGGCCACGCCGAACTTCAGCGTCAAGAGCTCCTGCTGCAGGCGGCTGGCAATCCACGCTCGGTCGGTCAGCCAATCCGCGACACCCGGCTGGATCGAACGTTCCGACAGAAAGACTTTCAGCTCATCCAGCATCGCTGCGGAGACTTCGGCGGTCTCACCCACGGTATGGGTCCGCAGATACTCGCCGGCGAAGCTGGTGAGCGCCCCACTGGCATCCAGCACGAGCTCAAGGCGGGACTGCTGGGCGGGGTAGACGATCTGGTCCGGCTGGATCCCCCCGCCTCCCGGCAAAGGCCGTCCTGCATCGGAGCGGAACGGCCCGCGGGCCATCACCGTCGCCGCGCCCAGCTCACCGCTTCCCAGCGGCTTCTGTATCGACCGGCCGCTGGGAGTGTAGTAAAACGCGGTGGTAAGCGCCAGGCCGGTGCCAGCCGTCAGCGGAAAGACCTGCTGTACCAAACCCTTTCCATAGCTAGGCTCGCCCAGCACGAAGGCGCGATCGTGATCCTGTAGCGCGCCGGTGACGATCTCGGAAGCGCTGGCGCTCTTGCCGTTAATCAGAACGGCCACCGGGAAGGTGTAGGGCTTCGAATCTTTGGGAACGGCCACCTCCTGCGGCTTGCTGCTGCGGCCGCCAATGGTGAAGATGATCTGGTCGGGCGAAAGAAACAGCGCGGCCGTTTCGGCGGCGGATTGCACGGCGCCGCCCGGATTGTCGCGCAGATCGATGATCAGGCCCTGCAGCGACTTACCCCCCAGCTTCTGGATGGTCTCTTCCACCAGCCGGCCGGTGGGCTGCTCGAAGCTGGTGATTCGCAAGTGGCCGATTCCAGGCGCGACCATGTAGGCGCGGTCGACGGTGGGAGCATCCAGCAGCGCCGGCGACATCTTAATTTCCACTAGCCCCTCGCTGCCGGGTTTGCGGACCTCGAGCGTGGCTTCCTTTTGGCGGGCTTCCGTCAGCAATTGTGTGAGCTGGTCGATATCCAGATAACGGACCGGGATGGTATTGATAGCGACAATGTCGTCGCCGGCCGACAACCCCGCTTTTGCGGAGGGCGAGCCTTCGAGCGCCTGCAGCACGATGACGCGGCCCGGCAGCAGGCTGACGACGGTGCCGAATCCCTTGCGCTCGCTTGACTGCATCTGCTGGAGCTGTTCGAACTGATCGGAATCAAAGAACACCGAATGTGGATCGAGCGTGCGAAGCATCCCGGGAATGGCGCCCTGGTAAATCGCGGTGCTCGCCGGTATCGGGTCGGCGGATTCGCTCTCTACGGTCGCGTAAACACCAGCCATCTTCTTCAGTTCCTGTTCGATTTGCGCGGCGTCATCCGCGGCAGGCAATGGCCGCAAATAAACGCAAATGAACGCGAATAGCCTTAGGAACTTCATCTGTTAAATCGGGTGGCCTGCCGAGCGCGGTGGCGATCGAGTGCCAGTCCGATCAAGCGGTCCAACAGCTCGGCAAACGGCACTCCCGCCGCTTCCCACATTTTCGGATACATGGAAATGGAAGTGAAACCGGGGATAGTATTGATCTCGTTGATGTAGAGCTGGCCCGATGCAGTCTCCATCAGGAAGTCGACACGCGCCATGCCTTCGCATTCCACCGCTCGATACGCGGCGATGGCAAGGCGCTGCATCTCGGAGGTCTGCTCGGGGGTGAGCGGGGCCGGGACGATGAGCTTGGCCGCATCCAGCAGATACTTGTCTTCGTAATCGTAAAAGTCGCGCGAAGGGATCACTTCGCAGGGGACCGCCGCGATGGGTTGCTCGCTGCCCAACACCGAGCATTCGAATTCGCGGCCCGCGATGCCGCGCTCCACCAGAATCTTGCGGTCATATTGGCCAGCCAGTTCCAGGGCCGCCGGAAGCTCAGCGCAGCTTTTCACCTTCGAAATGCCAACCGAAGAACCAAGATTCGCAGGCTTGACGAAGAGCGGAAACGGAAGGTTGACGTGGTTGTAGCTGCCGCGCGTGAAGGTTACATACTCGGCTACGGGCAGGCCGCGTTCCACCAGAAGGCGCTTGGTGACTTCTTTATCCATGGCCACGGCGGAAGCCAGTACTCCCGCTCCCACGTAAGGCAAGTCGGCAAGTTCGAGAAGGCCCTGTACAGTACCGTCTTCTCCGAACGTACCATGCAGAACCGGGAATACCACATCGATTCCGGGATTGGCGCCGGGCTCGGGCGAGAGAGCGCGCGGCTCCCAGCGGCCTTCGGGGCTGATGAAAATGCGCTGGACTTCATACTTCGCGCGATCGAGACCCGCGATGATCGATTCGGCCGAGCGCAGCGAAATCTCATGCTCGCCGCTACGGCCTCCGTATAGTACTGCTACACGCAGGAGCATTCCTAAAGAATCCTCTTTCCCAAAGCCGACATCAACAGCTCTACACCCAGGATGGCTGTGCGGTTGGCGATATCCAGCACGGGATTCAGCTCCACCATTTCGAGCGACGTCATCAGGCCGCTGTCGCAAACGATTTCCATGGCCAGGTGGGCCTCGCGATAGGTGATACCGCCATGGACCGGAGTGCCGACGCCGGGCGCTTCTCCCGGATCCACCGCGTCCAGGTCGAAGGAGAGGTGAAAGCCCGAGGTGCCCGAAGAGACCGCGTGAATGGCCTCCTGCATCACGGTGCGCATACCGCGCTCGTCGATATCACGCATAGTGAAGGGATGCACACCCGCTCCGCGAACATTGAAACGCTCGATATCGTCCACGCTGCGAAGGCCCACGATGGCGACGTTCTCCGGATCGACCATGGGCACCTTGCCGGCCATGGCGGTCAGCTCGGCCGGCCCCAAACCGATGATGCAAGCCAGCGGCATGCCGTGGATATTCCCGGATGGACTCGAATCTGGAGTATTCATGTCGGCGTGCGCGTCCATCCACAGCAGGCCGAGCTTCTTCCCGCTTTTACCGAGGTGCCGCGACATGCCCGCGACGGTTCCGATGGCTGCAGAGTGGTCCCCACCGAGGACCAGAGGGACTTGTCCATGATCGGCGGCGCGCTCGACTATTTCCGCCAGGCGTGCGCAGGTGTGCGCGATCTGCGGAAGATATCGGGCATGTACGGGACCGGTGGGCAAACTTTCCGGCTGGTCGACTACGACATTGCCCAGATCCTCGGCCAGATAGCCCAGTTCGGCGAGCTTCTGATTGAGGCCGGCGACGCGCAGGGCGGAGGGACCCATGTCGACGCCGCGGCGTCCCGCACCCAGATCCATGGGCGCGCCGATAACGGCGATGTGAGATTGACGCATGGGAACTATTAATGATTATCGCGTCTTACGGTTTCATCTTCCCTTACGGGGAATCTTTGATCTCGAAGCTGATCAGGTGGATCTCCGCGTCGCCGACGTTTTCGATGCTGTGCGGCGGGAGGCAATCGAGCCAAGTTGCCGGGGGCAAAGGATCCGCGAGTGTCCTGCTGTCGAACAGGATGTTTCCCTCGCCGTCGCGGCGGATGAAGTGGCTGAAGCGGACGGTATTGTAGACGGCGGGCCAGCGGTGGGTGTGGACCGGGACCGTATCGCCCACTGGAATGCGGGTGTCGAGAACGCGCACTTGTTCATTTTCGAAGACTAAACGGTGATGCTTCGGCGCGGCGATTACGGCGTCGAGCTCGGGCGGCCAGGGCCAGGGTTCTTTCATTCTCAAGGCTTCGTGCGATAGATCATCCGGGGAAATGCGGTGGTTTCACGGACGTGCTCCAGGCCGCACATCCACGCGACGAAACGCTCGACGCCCATGCCGAAGCCAGCGTGCGGGACGCTGCCGTACTTACGCAAATCCAGGTACCATTCGAAGGCCTCACGCGGCAGCTTGTGTTCTTCCAGACGCTTGAGCAGCAGATCCAGGTCGTGAATGCGTTGGCCGCCGCCGATAATTTCGCCATAGCCCTCGGGCGCGATGAAATCAACACCCAGGGCGACATCCGGACGATCCGGTGCCAGCGCGAAATAGAAGGCCTTGACCGCGGCCGGATAACGATCGATCATCACCGGACGATCCAGGTCTTCCGTGATCAGCGTCTCGTCGGTGTTGCCCAGATCGCTGCCCCATTGGATCTCGCTGCCCTTGGATTTGAGTTTTTCGACCGCCTGATCGTAGGTCATGCGATGGAACGGTGCCCTCACCGCTTCGAGCTTGGAGACATCGCGCTCCAGCACCTTCAGGTCCTCGCGACGCTGTTCCAGAACGCGCCCGATGACGTGCAGGATCAAATCCTCGCCCACATGTTTGACGTCTTCGAGATCGGCGTAGGCCATCTCCGGCTCCACCATCCAGAACTCGGTCAGATGCCGGCGGGTTTTGGATTTCTCGGCGCGAAACACAGGGCCAAAGCAGTAGGTCTTGCCGAAGGCCGCGGCGGTAGCTTCGCCATAAAGCTGGCCGGATTGCGCGAGATAGACTTTTTCGTCTTCGAAGTAATCGACTTCGAACAGCGTGGTGGTGCCCTCACAAGCTGCCGGGGTGAAGATGGGCGTGTCGACCAATATGAAGCCGTGTGAATCGAAGTAATCGCGGATCGCTTTGATCACCTCGTGACGGACCAGAAGAGCCGCATGCTGGCGGCGGCTGCGCAGCCACAGATGGCGATGGTCCATCAGAAAATCGACGCCGTGCTCTTTAGGCGTGATGGGATACGGATCAGACTCGGGCACGCGCTGGACGATGTCGGCGCTTTCTACGTCCATTTCGTACCCGCCGGCCGCGCGAGCTTCCGCGCGAATCTTGCCACGCACGATCAGCGACGATTCCTGGGTCAGGTGCTTGAGCGACTCAAACAATTCTTCGGGCAGGGCCGATTTAACGGCGACGCACTGTATGATCCCCGAACCGTCGCGCACCTGCGGGAAACAAATTTTGCCGCCGCTGCGAAGGTTGTAGAGCCAGCCGGCGATCTCGACCGTTTCTCCAACATGCTTGCCGGCCTCGGCAATCGTGATTCTCTCAAGACTCATGGGAAGATTTCAGTCCTTCCAAATAATCGAACGTTGCTCGCGCCGAATCGGCCGGATGCTGCATTTCGTCTACCTCGCGCAACTCCAACAGCAACGGATATTGCCCCTCCGCCGAGCGCAGAAGGTCCATGGTGCGCGGCCAATCGATGGATCCTTTGCCCGGGAACAAATGCGAATCGTCCGTGCCGTTGTTGTCATGCACATGAGTGGAGCGGATGCGCGGCTGCAGCAGGCGATACTCGCTCTCGATGCTGCCGCGCATATGGGCATGGCCGACATCGAAGCAGATATTCAAGTTCAGATGGGTGACATTCAGGAACATCATCAGGCGCTCGGCGGTTGAGAGCTCGTTGGGCGTATTTTCCAGCAGCACCTCGACGCCCCGCTGGCGTGCGAACAGGTTAATTTCCTCGAGCGCGGAAAACGCCGAGTCTATCTTGCGCTCGTCGAGTTCTTCCCAGGCGACGCCCAGGTGCTGGATCAGGTAGCGGAACGGCACAGTTTCGGCGATTTCCAGCGTGCGCTTGATTTCGTCGACCATATCGAGCCGTTTCGATTTCACCGGCTCGGTGATGGTGATGATGGAATTCGGCCCGGTGCGGCCCCACACCGTGTCGCTGTACATGGGCGAATGCAGGGAATGGAGCTTCAGCTCGGCGTCCCGGAACCAGTGCCCCAGATCGGCAATCTGAGCCTTGTCGCGATAATCCAGATGCTGGCGGGCGCAGAAGATCTCGACCAGCGGGATGCCCGCGTTCCAGATGCGCTCCAGCCACACGGTGGTCAGGCGGTGATTCGCGAAGAGGTGCGTCGAAAGGGCGCGCTGCATTTTATACTAAGTGTCGCGTCAGTATCCGGCGGCCTTCCCCGACGCGCGTCCATCCGAGCCGCCCTGAAGCCAGCCCTCGCTGCTGACGATCGCCTCGACGCGCGCGAGGATCAGCCCAAGCGAATGGTCGACGTCATAGCCGCGCGCCTTGAGCAATGCGACGGTGTCCGGAGAAATTCCCGGCTCCAGATATAGTTTATCGGGCTGCCATTGGTGATGGATGCGCGGCGCGTCCACGGCGTCCTGAACGTTCATGCCGAAATCAACCACGTTGAGGATGACTTGCAGCACCGCGGAAATAATCCGCGAGCCACCGGGCGCTCCCACCGCCATGAAAAACTTTCCATTGCGGGTGAGAATGGTGGGGGTCATGGAAGAGAGCGGCCGTTTGCCGGGCTGGATCGCGTTCAATTCGCCCTGAACCAGGCCGAAGGCGTTAGGCGAACCTGGCTTGGCGGCGAAATCGTCCATTTCGTCGTTCAACAGGAACCCCAGACCGGCCACCGTTATGCCGTTGCCATAACCTTCGTTGAGCGTGTAGGTCACGGCCACCGCGTTGCCCTGCGCATCGACGACGTTGTAGTGCGTGGTCTCACCGCCGTCGCGGCCGGCCGGCAGCCCAGGGAGTATTTGTGCGCTTGGAGTTGCATGGTTCGGGTCGATGCTGCTCCTGCGGCGCTGGATGTAGGCGGGATCCAGCAGGCTTGCCAATCGCAGCTTGCCGAAGTCAGGATCGCCAAGGTATTGGCTACGGTCGGCGTAATAGCGCCGCATGACCTCAGCCACGTATTCAATTTCAGCGGCGGACCCGAAACCGGATTTCTGATATCCGGAGCCCTCCAGCATTCCGAGCATTTGCAGAATCCCGATGCCGCCGGAACTGGGCGGAGGCGCAGCGACGATCCCGTAGCCGTGGTAAGTGCCGGTCAGTGGAGCGCGCTCCACAGCCGTATAGTTCTTGAGATCGGACAGCGTGATCAGGCCGCCCTTGCGGGCCATGGCTTCGGAAAGCTTTTGGGCCGTCTCACCCTGATAGAATTCGTTCACCCCGTTTTGCGCGATGCGATTTAAGGTGCGCGCAAGCTCCGGTTGCTTCAGAAGTTCGCCGGGTGCAAAGTAGGTTCCGTTCTTCTGGAAGATACGCTTGGATTCCGGATCTTGCGACAAGTTGCGGGCGGCTTTCAGAGACTCGGCGAGCGGATAGCTCACTTGGAAACCCTGCTCCGCTAAGGCGATAGCCGGTTCCATGAGTTCGGCCCATTTGCGGCTGCCGTATTTGTGGTGAGCCAGCTCGAATCCGCGCACGGTGCCGGGAACGCCAGCGGACTTCCAGCCGTCCAAACTTTCGCGCGTGGGCTTTCCGGACGCGTCCAGATACATATTACGCGAGGCCTTCTCCGGCGCGCGCTCGCGGAAATCGATAAAGGTGGACCGGCCGTCGGCGAAACGGATCAGCATGAATCCGCCGCCTCCCAGGTTCCCGGCGTAAGGATGGGTCACGGCCAGAGCGAAGCCCACGGCGATCGCCGCGTCTACCGCGTTGCCGCCACTTTTCAGAACCTGGACGCCGACATCGGTTGCCAGAGGCTCCTGCGCGCCCACCATGGCGTGGCGGGTCCGGACCGGCTCACGCGCGTGCGCGGACGGGCCGACGACTGCGACCAGTGCTAAGGCTACCAACAGGCACCGCATGCATCCGATTCTAGCGAATCGGCGAAACGTAAATTTATAAACGTGACGGTAAATGGTACTGACGAACAGAAATTGCACATTAACTCGGAGGGACATTCGCCCCCGCCAGTCATAGAAAATTCCAATCAGTCCCATCAAAAGAATCGAACGAAACGTTGGACCGGAAGTTACTATACTGATGAGGCTTACGCTACGGTGCGTAAGGACGCAAAGGAGCGCATATGAGGAACCTGTCTTTCCCCAGGCTTCGCGCTATTGGGAGCCCTTCGGCACAGTCTGTTGAGTCAGCGATGGATTCACGGGGCGCCCGCCGGCCTCGCATATTAACCCAGCCGCCTGAGATGAAGCGTTCGTTCACGAAATGGATAGGATGTCTACAGTTCCTGATGCTGTTGGCGCTCACCGCGGGAGTTTCGCTCGCACAATCCATCCCGCCGGATATCGCCAAGAAGCTGGACGATCTGGACAAAGCCACCAAGAACGCCCAAATGGCCGGCGACAATGCCTGGATGTTGACCAGTTCGGCACTGGTGCTGATGATGACCGGTCCGGGACTGGCGCTGTTTTACGGCGGCCTGGTGCGCAAGAAGAACGTGCTGGGCACCATGATGCACAGCTTTATTTTGATGGCCACGGTTTCCATTCTGTGGGCCGTAGTTGGCTACAGCCTGTCGTTCGGCGAAGGGAACGCATTTCTCGGCGATCTGCGGTATCTGTTCCTGAGCGGTGTGGGGGCTGCTCCCAACCCGGACTACGCGGCCACTATTCCGCATCAGACGTACATGATTTACCAGTTGATGTTCGCCATCATCACGCCGGCTCTCATCTCCGGCGCGTTTGCCGAGCGGATGAAGTTCTCAGCCATGCTGCTGTTCATGACGCTGTGGTCGTTAGTGGTGTATTTTCCGATGGCGCACATGGTATGGGGCAAGGGCGGGCTGCTGAATGCCTCGCTGGGCGGCCGGTTCCCGGCCTTCGATTTCGCGGGCGGAACGGTGGTGCACATCACCTCTGGCGTCTCGGCGCTGGTCTGTGCCCTGTATCTAGGCAAGCGCAACAACTATCCGGACGAATCCATGCGGCCGCACAGCGTGGTGCTGAGCGTGATCGGAGCCTGCCTGTTGTGGGTGGGCTGGTTCGGATTCAACGCGGGCAGCGCGGTGGCAGCCGGATCGCTGGCCTCAAGCGCGTTTATTGCCACGCATTTCGCCACGGCCGGGGCGGTTCTGGGATGGATGATCATCGAATGGATGATCGTCGGCAAACCCAGCGTCCTGGGCGCGATCTCCGGAGCGGTCGCGGGATTAGTGGCGATCACGCCGGCTTCCGGTTTTGTGAAACCAATGCCCGCAATTCTCATCGGCTTGGCGGCGGGTGTGGTGTGCTATCTGATGGTCAGCAAGGTCAAGAAGATTTTCGGCTACGACGATGCTCTGGACGCGTTTGGCGTGCACGGCATAGGCGGAACGCTGGGCGCGCTGCTGACGGGCGTGTTTGCCACCAAGGAAGTCAACGATCTTCGCATGGGGCAGCCCATGGGGCTGGTGGACGGCTTTGGCGGACAGATGACGAACCAGGTGATCGCGGTATTGATCTCGTGGGTACTGGCGATCGTGGGAACATTAGTTATCTTGAAAATCTGCGACGTCGTGCTCGGCGTGCGCGTGAGCAAGGATCAGGAGACGGAAGGTCTGGATCTGAGCATGCACGGAGAAGAGGGCTACAATCTCGAGTCTTAAAACGAAGTGGCCGGATGCGGAGGGTATACTTCCGCGAGGAGACCTGACATGACAAAAATCGAAGCAATCATCCAGCCGCATAAGCTGGAAGACGCGAAGGAAGCCCTTAAGAATATCGGCGTCGATGGGATGACGATTACCGAGGTGCGGGGCCATGGCCGCCAGAAGGGCCACACGGAGGTCTACCGCGGAATGGAGTACAAAGTAGACCTGCTGCCGAAAGTGAAGCTCGAACTGGTGGTCTCAGACCAGCGCGCCGATGAGGTGATCCGGACGCTGGCCGCCGCGGCGCGAACCGGCAAGATCGGAGACGGCAAGATTTTCGTCTACGCGGTAGCCGACGCCGTGCGTATCCGCAATGACGATCGAGGAGACGCAGCATTGTGAAGGAAGTGGCGGTACTTCCGCCGCCCGGTCCCGAGGAAGTCCGGCAGACGCTGGCGGGACGAACGGCAGAAGTGGAAGAGCGCGTTCGTCAGGCATACGCGACAACATTGGAGCGGATATTTCCCACAGGCCTGGCGGTGGTGGCGGTGGGCGGATTCGGCCGGGGTGAGCTGTTCCCATATTCCGATGTCGATCTGCTGTTGTTGGCCGAATCCGGCAAGAACCTGCCCCCGCGCGAGAATATTTCCGCCTTTCTGCAAGGGTTGTGGGACTCCGGGTTGCGCCCCAGCCATTCGGTGCACTCGCTGGCGGACTGCGTGCTTGAACACGAGGATAACGCCGAGTTCACCGTCAGCCTGCTGGACCGGCACTTCCTGGGTGGGGACCAGGCGCTGTATCAGGCCCTGGAAGAAAAGTTCCGGCAATTCCAGGTGAAGCGGGGTGTTTCCCTGGCTCGCCGGATATCGGGCTTGGCGGAAGGGCGGAGAGCCAAGTATCAGAACACGATTTATCACCTGGAGCCGAATGTCAAAGAGACGCCTGGCGGTCTCCGCGATTTGCAGACAACCCGCTGGCTGCTGATGCTGGAGCCTCGGGAGGGGACGCCGGACTTGTCTGGCGCGTTCAGCTTTCTTTCCGGAGTCCGTTTGCGGCTGCATGAACTGGCCGGGCGGGACCAGAATGCGCTGAGCTTCGACGCTCAGGAATCCATCAGCGAGCACCCCGCGTCGCTGATGCGCGATTATTACCGTCAGGCTCGCATTGTGGATCAGGCGGTGAGGCAGGCCATTGAGGCTTCCACCGAAAAGGCAGGCTCGCTTTTGGGCCGCTTTCATGACTGGCGATCGCGTCTTTCCACCAGCGAGTTCACGGTGTCGCGCGATCGTGTGCTGCTGCGGGCGCACAAGCCGCCGGACGGCCTGACTCTGTTCGAGTTCGTGGCACGCCATGGATTGCGGCTGGCGCCCGATACCACCGAGCGGCTGCAGGGCTTCGCCCCAGAAACCAAATGGGACGACTGGAAACGGCTCCTGTCCCTGCCCAAGGCTTCCATGGGCCTGCAGGCCATGCATGAGGCGGGCGTCCTCCCGAACGCGATTCCGGAGTGGCGCAATATCGAGTGCCTGGTGGTCCGGGATTTCTATCATCGTTACACCGTCGATGAGCACACCCTGGTGGCGATCGGATCGCTGGAGACGGTAACCGACGGGCGTTTCACCGATTTGATGAGTGAGATCGACGAACCCTGGCTGCTGCGGTTTGCACTGTTGATGCACGATATCGGAAAAGGCTCCGGCCGCGACCATGCCATCGCCTCGGTGGACATAGCCCGCGCGGTGATGGACCGTCTGGGCGCTCCCGAAACAGATCGCGAGACGGTCGAGTTCCTGGTCCTGCGGCATCTGGATCTTTCGAGCGTGATGAGCTCCCGCGATCTGTACGACGGTTCTACTGCCCGCGCGCTGGCCGACCGCGTCGGCACGTTGGAGCGGCTGAAGCAGTTGACCATGCTGACCTACGCCGATATCAGCGCGGTGAACCCGCAAGCCATGACTCCCTGGCGCATGGAACAGCTCTGGCGCGTCTACCTGATGGCCTACGAAGAACTGACCCGGGAACTGGTAACGGAGCGCATTCACGATGCGGCCGGGATGCCGGCCGAACGGGCTCGGTTTCTCGAAGGTCTGCCCACCCGCTATTTGCGCACTCACACTCCGGACGAGGTGGATGCGCACTGCGAACTGGCGCAGCAGCTATCTTCGCGTCCGGTGGCGGTGGAGATTCATCACGAACGCGGCTTCTATAAGCTGACGCTGCTGACCAAGGATCGTCCGGCTCTGTTTGCCTCCGTGGCGGGCGCGATTTCCAGCTTCGGCCTCAATATTCTTAAAGCCGAGGCATTCTCGAACGCGACGGGCATGGTGGTCGACACATTTACCTTCGCCGATCCGCACCGGACGCTGGATCTCAATCCGCCCGAAGTGGATCGGTTGCGCGGCGTGGTCCGCAAAGTGGTGGAAGGCAAGCAGGATGCCGACAAGCTGCTGAAGGGGCGGCCCAAGCCCTTCTTATCCTCGCGCATGAAGGTCCGGCCGCGCGTTTCTTTTAAGGACGACGCCTCGGACGGAGCCACTCTCATAGAGATCGTGTCCGAGGACCGCCCGGGTCTGTTGTACGATCTGGCCAACGCCATATCGCTCGCCGGCTGCAACATCGAGGTGGTAATGATCGACACCGAAGCGCACAAGGCACTGGACGTGTTCTACGTCACCCACCAGGGTCACAAGCTGGCTGACGAGCTGCAGTCGGAGCTGAAATCGGAGCTGCTGGCAGCCTGCATCGGCTCGCGATAAGCGTGCGGAGGAAGCTCCATGAACTGGACTCTGTGGTGGCTGTTCGTGCCGATGGAAACGGCTCTTTGCCTCACCCCTGGCCCCGCGGTTCTGCTGGTGCTGGCGACCGCGCTGCATCGCGGCCCGCGCGCGAGCATCGGGTCGACTCTCGGGATACTGTCGGCGAATAGCATCTACTTCGCACTTTCTGCAACTGGCCTGGGAGCCGTGCTGCTGACGTCCTACCGCATTTTCTTCCTAGTGAAGTGGGCAGGCGCCGCGTATCTGGTTTATCTCGGCGTGAAGGCCCTGCTTTCAAAATCGAGTACATTGGGCTCACCTGAAGCCGGTGCGGGAGCCAACCGGTCCTTCCGACGGCTCTTCGTGGATGGGTTGGTGCTGCAACTGTCCAATCCGAAAGCGATCGTCTTCTTCGCGGCGCTTCTGCCGCAGTTCATCGATCCCCAAGGCGATGCGGTGGTCCAAGTAGTGGTTCTCGGGATCACGAGCGTTGCCATTGAGACTCTGGTGCTGTTGTCCTACGGCTTGGCGGCGGGACGTGCGATGGCGGTAGCGCGTCAGCCACGCTATGCAACGTGGGCCAACCGTGTCTCAGGAGTCTTACTCATCGGCGCGGGCAGCGGCTTGGCCGCGCTACGGCGGCCATGATAAATCTGATCGGACACGGTCCGATCCCATGACGATCGACAGGCACGCGCTCGCGCTGATCAGCATTGTCGGCAGTTCCCTTGACGTGCTGGGTGCGTTATATCTCGCCTACGATCTTCTGGGCGGCGAACATGGACCGCTGCGGACGCTGACCCGGGGAGTCACCTACGGCGCGCTTTTCGGAGCCGGGTACGGCCTCGCCCTGGGGCCGGTATTCGGGCTCGCCAGCCGTTTGGCACACGGCGTCACACTGGCCTGCGAGTTTTCCCGCGCGTCGAGACGAGGACCGAAGCCTGGATTCTGGTATGACACGGCGATGAGTGCGATTCGTGGATGTGGATTTGCCCGGGCGCATCCTATACATTCAGCGTTCCATTCGGCATCACATTTGGCGTATTCAGCACGGCCGGGCAGGCGATTGCCTATCAGTTTGGTATGCGCCCGACGGCCGAGTACAAACCCGCGACCCGCATGTGTTTGACTCGGTTCCAGCTGTTCGGGGTGGCCAACCGAACCGTCGGATACGAGGTTACGGGCTATTTAAGTAGCCTGGTAGCGGGGCAACCTGAGCACGCAATCGCGGTAGGGTTGAGAGTCGGACTCGCCATCGGCGTCGTCACGGCTCTCGCCACTTCTTGCACTCCTTTCATTGAATGGTTCGCGGATCACGTGCCTGCGAAGCGCATCGGCGTTTTCGGAGTCGCTTTGATCCTGGTCGGCTTCACTCTGCAATCCATCCAGTATTGGGTGGCGCTGCTCGGCGTGATGGTTCTTCCTAAATAAAGATGTTTCAGGAACGTTACCGAGCGGCTATGATACACCTGAGTATTGCGCGTAAATATTCTTCGATTTGCTCTCGCACTGTGGATCGGTTCGGCTGCGGCGCAGGATCACGCTGTTGACCAGCCTTCCGAACGCTGGAACCTCTACTTTCAGGCCACCTCTATAGGCGATTATCACGGAAGCTTTCCAGCGCTGTATAGTGGCGCGCATAGTCTCCAAAATTCCCCTGAGCGCGACGCCTCCTTAACCAGCACGCTGTATCTTGGGTTCCGCCTGCCTGGCGACACGCAGATGTATATCGATCCTGAACTGGCGGGCGGCCGTGGATTCAGCGGCGTCAACGGTGTCGCGAACGCTCCCAATGGCGAACTGCCGCGGGTCGCATCCGCGACTCCCAAACCCTATCTAGCCCGGGCCTACATCACGCACGACTTTGGATTTGGAAGCGGTCGCGAGGACTTCTCAAGCGATGCGAACCAGCTCTCGGGCTCGCGGCCGATGACCCGTTACTCGATTACGGTTGGCCGCTTCACGGTCACTGACTTCTTCGATAATAATCGCTATACGCACGATCCGCGGACGCAGTTTATGGGCTGGGGCATCATGTACAACGGCGCGTGGGACTATCCCGCCGACGTTCGCGGCTACACCTGGGGCTGGATGCATGAATTTCACACGCGCCGCTGGACCGTGCGTTACTCCAGCGCCGCGGAACCCCGAGTCGCGAATGGATTGCGGCTCGACCGGCGTCTGTTCGTCAATCGCGGCGATATGTTCGAGGGCGAAATCCATTATCTGGAGGGCGAGCATCCGGGCACTCTGAGACTGCTAGGTTTCGTTAATCACGCCGATGCCGGCAACTATGCCGAAGCCCTGCGCCTCGGTCAACAGACCGGAACTGTCCCCGATGTCACAGCTGCACGCCGTAACGGCACGGTGAAGTACGGAACCGGAGTGAATCTTGAACAGCAGATTACGAAAAATGTGGGCTTGTTTGCCCGCCTGGGCCGGAACGACGGCAAAACGGAGAGCTTCGCGTTCACTGCGATCGACCGGCTAGCCACCGGCGGAGTATCTGTCTCCGGCCTGCGCTGGAAGCGCCCGGACGATGTTGCGGCCACGGCCCTCACGGTCAGCGGTCTATCCGCGGTGCATGCTTCGTATTTAGCGCACGGCGGCCAGGATTTCCTGATCGGCGATGGCGCGTTGCGCTACGGCCCGGAGTACGTCTGGGAAAGCTACTACAGTGCGCGCTTATTCGGCGGTTTCTTCGCATCGATAGATCTTCAGCACGTCTCCAATCCGGCCTACAACCAGGATCGCGGTCCGCTGTGGATCCCCAGCGCACGCCTGCATCTGGAGATCAAACTCCACGGCAATTCAAAGAACCCGTAGCGACTCGCGCGGAAACTCGATCACCCAGTCCTTGGTGTCGCGAACACGCTCGTAGTCGGGCCGCGCGAGATCGACAGCGATGCCCCCGGCGAACTCAAGACGAATCCATTGGGGCTTTTCGACAGTGCGTTCGAGCCGCGCGGGAATCTGATTGGCGGCGGGGCGTCCGTTGCTGGCAAGCGCCGTCAGGCGCTCCGGGCGAACACACACCGTGACGCGATCGCCCTTCAGGTGTCCTGGGAAGTAGGGTCCATCCAACTCGTGCTCGCCGATCTGCACCTTGCTGGTATTGCGGCCCGGATCGAGCGCGCGGATCTCCGCGGGAACCAGGTTGAAAATTCCCAGCAGCCGCGCGACGTCGACATTGGCCGGCTGCTCAAGGATGGCGGGCGGTGAGCCGCTTTGCACCAGGCGGCCCTCGCGCAGCACCAGCATTTCCTCACCCAGCTCGAAGCATTCGTCCAGGCTATGGGTCACCAGCAGCATTGGTGTTTTGAAATCCGCGCGAATCTGCCGCAGGACTTCCCAGAATTCCGTCCGCAGCGGAGCGTCCAGACCTTGCCCTGGCTCGTCGAACAGCAGCAGTTTGGGTTCTCCGATCAGTGCGCGCGCGATGGAGCAGCGCTGGCGCTGCCCGCCGGATACTTCGTGCGGACGCCTTCCGGCCGCGTCCACCAGCCGGAAGCGTTCGAGCATTTCGTTCACCCGGCGATGGCGCTCCAGGCGCGGCCTGCGCTCGGCCGCAAACTCCAGGTTCTGGCGCAGCGTCATGTGCGGAAATAGTGCGTAATTCTGAAACACGTATCCGCAATTGCGGGCTTGTGGAGGCAGGTTAACGCCGGCCGAGCCGTCAAAGAGAATTTCGTCGTCGAGCAGAATGCGGCCGTCGTCCGGGCGCACGAAGCCCGCGATCAGATCGAGCGTGAGCGTCTTTCCCGATCCGCTGGGTCCGAACAGAACCGTGACGCCGGCAGTCGCCTGAAATTCGAGCTCCAGCGAGAACGAGGCCGAATCGGGGCGCGCGAGAAAAGTCTTGCGAAGCCGGGCGCGGATCATATTAGAACGATCGCCGCGGGTTCAGGCGATTAGCCAGCGTCAGGATCAGAAGCGCAACCGCCGAGATCACCAGCACCAGCGTGCGCGCCACCATGGTGTTCCCGGCTTCGTAGGCGTCGTAAATCGCGACTGCGACCGTCTGCGTGCGGCCGGGAATGTTGCCTGCCACCATGAGCGTGACGCCGAAATCCCCCAGCGACCGCGCGAATGCCAGGGCCACGGCAGCCAGAATCGAACGCCGGGCCAGCGGCAGCGTGACGCGCCAGAATAATCGCCATTCGGATGCGCCCAGATTGCGCGCGGCCCGCTCCAGGCTGCGGTCAACGCTTTCAAGCGCCGCCCGAGCCGACTTCACCAGCAGCGGTAGCGCGTGCAGCAGGGCGGCCAGTACCGCGGCTTTCCAGGTGAACACCAGCGGCGAACCGAAAACGTTTTCCCACAGCTTGCCGAGCGGGCTATTTCCCGCCAGCAGCACCAGCAAATAGTAGCCGAGGACGGTAGGCGGAAGGACCAGGGGCAGGGTCACGGCCGCATCCAGGACTTCCTTCCCGCGGAATTCGCGGTTTGCCAGGATGTAGGCCAGCCACAGGCCGACGACGAAGGCTACCGCCGTGGAAACGAATGCGACACGCAGGCTGAGCCACAGCGGAAACCAGTCAATCTGCATGGAAGCTTCAATTATAGTTCCCGCCGCGAACGATTGGAATAAAAGCTATTCAACGCCGTCAGCTAAAACACGGACGTGGTTGTCGCGGACTTCCACATATCCGCCGGTAACCGTGAAACTCTCGGCCTTGCCGCCCGTGGTGAGTGTCAGCTTCCCGTGTGCCAGTTCGCTGAGCAGGGCGGCGTGGCCGGGCAGGATACCCATATAGCCATCCTTGCCGGGGATCTCGGCGTAGTCGGCCTGTTGGTCAACCACCAACTTCTCCGGCGTCGCGATTTCGATGTGCAGGGTGTCTGCCACGTTACCCCTGCTTCTTCATCTCTTCGTAGCGTTCCAGCACGTCGTCGATCGAGCCCTGCATATAGAACGCCTGCTCCGGGATTTCGTCATGCTTGCCTTCCACGACTTCCTTGAAGCTGCGGACCGTATCAGCCACCTTGACATACTTGCCCTTGCGGCCGGTGAACGCTTCGGCAACGGCGAACGGCTGCGAGAGGAATAGCTGGATCTTGCGCGCGCGCGCCACGGTGGCTTTGTCCTCGTCGGAAAGTTCGTCGACGCCCAGGATCGCGATGATGTCCTGCAAATCTTTGTAGCGCTGCAGGATCTGCTTGACCGCTTGGGCCGTGTTGTAATGCTCCTCGCCGATGATCAGCGGATCCAGAATACGCGACGTGGACGCCAGCGGATCGACGGCGGGATAAATGCCCAGCTCTGTAATGGCGCGCGAGAGATTCGTGGTGGCGTCCAAGTGGGCGAACGTCGTGGCCGGAGCGGGATCCGTGTAATCATCGGCAGGCACGTAAATCGCCTGCACCGAAGTGATCGAGCCGGATCTTGTTGATGTAATGCGTTCCTGCAGATCTCCCATTTCCGATGCCAGGTTGGGCTGGTATCCCACCGCGCTGGGCATGCGGCCCAGCAGCGCCGACACCTCAGAACCCGCCTGCGTGAAACGGAAAATATTGTCGATGAACAGCAGCACATCCTGGCCCTCTTCATCGCGGAAGTATTCGGCGACGGTCAGGGCCGAAAGCGCGACGCGCAAGCGCGCCCCGGGGGGTTCCGTCATCTGGCCGTAAATTAGCGCGCACTTGGATTTCCGCCAGTCGTGCGGATCGATCACGCCGGCTTCCTGGAACTCGAGCCACAAGTCGTTGCCTTCGCGAGTTCGTTCGCCTACACCGGCGAATACCGAGACGCCGCCGTGCTTGGTAGCGAGATTCGAGATCAATTCCTGAATGATGACTGTCTTTCCCACGCCCGCGCCGCCGAACAAGCCGATCTTGCCGCCGCGCACGTAGGGTTCCAGCAGATCGATCACCTTGATGCCGGTCTCGAACATCTGCGATTCGGTGGCCTGCTCTTCAAACGACGGAGCCACGCGATGAATAGGCATGCGCTTTGCTGCGTCCACCGGGCCCATCTTGTCCACCGGCTGGCCGATCACGTTGAGCACGCGGCCCAGGGTCTCTTTGCCGACCGGCACCATGACCGGTTCGCCCAGGTCGGTGGCCTTCATGCCGCGGACCAGTCCATCGGTCGGCTGCAGCGCGATGGTTCGCACGCGGCTCTCGCCGATGTGCTGCGCCACCTCGCAAATGATGTCAATGGGATCGGGTACGTTGAATCCCTCGCTGGTGATGCGAATCGCCGTGCGAATAACGGGGATGTGTCCTTCGGAAAACTCCACGTCGACGGCCGGACCGGCCACCTGGATCACTTTGCCTTCGTTCATATGCAATTCCTCTGTCGGGTCAGGCGTGCCTGACCCCTACTCTAATGCTGACGCCCCACTGACAATTTCGATAATCTCGCGCGTGATGCTGGCCTGGCGGACGCGATTCATCAGCAGGGTCAGCTTGTCGATCACATCGCCGGCGTTCTTGGTGGCGGCTTCCATCGCTACCATGCGCGCGGCGTGCTCGGCTGCCACCGATTCCAGAAACGCCCGATAAACCAGCAGCTTTACGTAACGCGGCAGCAAGCTTCCCAGCAGCTCGCCGGGATTCTGTTCGTAAATATAATCCACCGTTGCGGCCGTTTTCGGCACTTCGATCGGCAAAATCCGAGTCGCAGTGAGCGCCGGGGCCATGGCATTCTTAAATTCGTTGGTGAACAGGTACACAGAATCCACCTCACCGGCTTCGAACCGCGCGATGATCTGGTCCGCGATCCGTTCAGCGTCCGCGAACTTCACGCGGCGGAAAAGATCGGTGTGCGTGCCCGCGATATTGGGAAATCGCCGCCGGAAGTAGTTCACGCCTTTTTTGCCGATCAGCTCAAAGCTCAGGGTAGCGTCGCGGTGTTCCTGGGCGAAGCGGTGAGCCAGTTTGATCAGGTTGGAGTTGAACGCGCCCGCCAGTCCGCTGTCCGCGGTAATGACAACCAGCAAAATGCGCTGTTCGGGACGAACGGCCAGCAGCGGATGCGAACCCGCATCGGGATCGTTGGCGGCGCCTTGCGCTACGTTGGCGAGCATCTGGCGCAACAGCACACCGTAAGGCCGGGCGGCGATGGCCTGATCCTGCGCACGGCGCAGCTTGGCCGCCGAGACCATTTTCATGGCCTTGGTGATCTGCTGGGTGTTCTTGACCGAGCGAACACGCCGCCGGATATCAATCAGACTTGGCATTTACTTGCGTGCGGATTTCGCCAGTGTGTCCTGAACAAACCGGGCTTTGAATTCCTGCAGCGCCGAATTCAGCTTGCCCTTTAAATCGTCGTCGATGGTTTTCTTTTCCTTGATCGTGATGAGAATCGCCGGGTGCGCATTCTCCAGGAATCTGTAGAGCTCTTGCTCGAACGCGCGGATCTGGTCCAGCGGGAGATCGTCCAGCATGCCGTTGGTGCCGGCGTAAATGATGGCGATCTGTTTTTCGACCGGGATGGGCGAATACTGGCCCTGCTTGAGGATTTCGACCATGCGGGCTCCGCGAGTCAACTGCGCCATCGAAGCCTTATCGAGCTCCGAGCCCATCTGGGCGAAGGCCGCCAGCGCTCGATACTGCGCCAGACTCAATCGCAAGCCGCCGGCCACCTGCCGCATCGCCTTGATCTGCGCGTTGCCGCCGACGCGGCTCACCGAGATACCGACGTCGATGGCGGGACGAATGTTCGAGTTGAACAAGTCGGTTTGCAAGTAGATCTGGCCGTCCGTGATCGAGATCACGTTGGTCGGAATGTAGGCGGAAACGTCGCCGGCCTGCGTTTCAATGAAGGGAAGCGCCGTCAGCGATCCGCCGCCGAGTTCGTCGTTGAGTTTGGAAGCACGCTCCAGCAACCGGCTGTGAAGATAAAACACGTCGCCTGGGAATGCTTCACGTCCAGGCGGACGTCGCAGCAGCAGGGAAATTTCGCGATACGCCGCGGCGTGCTTGGAAAGATCGTCGTAGATGCACAGCGCATGGCGCTTGGTATCGCGGAAATATTCGCCCATCGCGCTGCCCGAATAGGGCGCGATGTATTGCATGGGCGCCGGATCGGACGCTGTGGCAGCCACGACGATGGTGTACTCCATGGCGCCGTAGGTTTCGAGCGTCTTCACCACCTGTGCGACGGTCGAACGCTTCTGGCCGATGGCGACGTAGATGCAAATCACGCCGCTATCTTTCTGGTTGATGATAGTGTCGAGCGCCACCGTGGTCTTTCCGGTTTGGCGGTCGCCAATAATCAGCTCGCGCTGGCCGCGGCCGATGGGAATCATCGCATCGATGGCTTTGATCCCGGTTTGCAGGGGCTCACGCACCGGCTGGCGGTCGACGACTCCGGGCGCCACACGCTCGATCGCATTGAACTGCGTCGTCTCAATCGGACCCTTACCGTCAATAGGCTGGCCGAGCGCGTTTACCACGCGGCCCACCATCGCTTCGCCCACCGGTACCGACATGATGCGGCCGGTCCGGCGGACCTCGTCGCCTTCTTTGATCCCTGCGAATTCGCCCAGCAGCACGGCGCCGACCTGGTCTTCTTCCAGATTGAGCGCGATTCCGGAAACGCCGCCCTTGAACTCGATCAGCTCGCCGGCCATGACGTTTTCCAGGCCGTACACGCGGGCGATACCATCGCCCACGGAGATCACCGAGCCGGTTTCCGCTACGTTGACTGCGCGTTCGTAATTGTCGATCTCCTCGCGCAACAGGCGCGAGATTTCATCTGCCCGAATTTGAGCCATAGGTAACTTTCACTTCAGGGAGCCTAATTGGCGCCCAGCCTTGTTCGTAACTTCTCCAATTGCCCCCGCACACTGCCGTCGTAGACGGTTGAGCCCACGTGCGCGACCACGCCGCCGATCAGCGCAGGGTCGCTTGAAAATTTGAGTCTCGCTTTCTTCCCCGCCAAGCGTGACACCTGGGTTTCTAATGTGGCCCGCTGTGCATCCGTCAGCGGAGTGGCGCTGCGAACCTCCGCCGCGACAAAGCCCAGACGTTCGTCCAGCAGCGTCTCGAAGCCGTCCACGATCGACGCGAAATCGTGGGCGCGGCGATGATCGATCACCACGTACACGAAGTTGCGGATCTTGTTCATCACGCCCATCTGCTCCATCAGGCGGCGCATTACGGCCCGCTTGCGTGAGGGCGCCACAGCCGGGGAATTCAGCGCATTCTGCAGAGTGGGCTCCGCGTGGATCAGATCCTGCACCGCGCGCAACTGCGAGAGAACCTGAGCCGGATCGATCTTCGAGCCGGGCGCCGTCACTACGTCCACCAGGGCCCGCGCGTACCGTGCTGAAACAACCGAAAGCATCTAATTATTGGCCCCGTTCTTCTGCGACGTCTGATGCTCCAGATCGCGCACGAAATCGTCGACGAGCGCCGATTCGGTAGCGTTGTCCATGCGTCCGCGGAGACGCTCTTCGGCCAAACCCATGGCAAGCTCGCCGGCGTATTCCTTGAGCTGGCGCCGCGCGGTCTTCCCGACCGACTCGATCTCCACAGTGGCTTGTTGTTCGATCTTCTTGATTTGCGCCAAAGTCTCACGGCTGATGCGCTCGCTTTCTTGCTGCATCTCCGCCGCCGATTCCGTCTTGAATTTTTCGATCTCGGCGCCCAGCGCGTTCAGGCGTGCATCCATTTCGGCGGAGCGCCGTTCCGCGTCCATTTTCATCTGCTGCGATTCCGAAATGCCCTTCTGGATTTCGTTGGTGCGCGAAGTGAAGACACCGGGCAGATGCTTCGCCATCAGATATCCGAGGCCCACCGCCAGGATCGCGAAATTCGCCCACTTCCACAGCGGCGAAACTTCCGCCGGACCGGAGGTCTCCGCCGCGGCGAGTGTGGCCGCGCTCAGAACCACCAAAATAAGTGCCCGCTTCATGCGGCCCTCTTGCCTAGAACCGTTGCAACGATCTGATCGGCTATCGCCGCGCTGCTGTCCTGAAGAGACGTGCGCGCGGCAGCGGCATCCTGGGCGATCGCCTCGCGTGCTGCTTTGACCGTCGATTCGCTGTGACCTCGCGCATCGGCGATTTGTTGCGCCTGCTCGTCCAGCCAGCGCTTCCGGATCTCTTCCTGTTGCTTGTAGACCACCGCGCGGGCCTCGCGAAGTTTCGCCTCGTATTCGTCGGCTTTACGAGCGGCGGCCGCCAGGCTATCTTCCGCGATCTTGCGGGCGCCCTCCGTCAGTTCGCGCCGCCGCTGCATTATGCGATCTAAGGGCCCGAACAGCATGGCCTTTAAATAAAAATGCAGAATGATCAGAAGAATGACGGTGGGGATAGCTTTTAGCAGTATCCCACCTAGGGCTTGTAGCGTTTCTTGCATTTTTAAAACTTTTGCAGGGAACCTGAAGCTTAAGAAACGAGCAGACTGTTCTTAAACTGATGAAGTTATCACAGTGGGAGGCTTTTGGTCAACTTTCAATAGCTTAGAGACAGTATTCTTAGTCCTGGCCCTTATTCACGAGCTGCCATCGGAATCCACTTCTGGCCCACCGCCGGGCCAAGGTACTCCGCACGTGGCCGGATCAGGCGATTGTTGGCATACTGCTCCAGAATATGCGCCGTCCAGCCCGACATGCGGCTCACCGCGAAAATCGGCGTAAACAGGTCTATCGGAATCCCCAGTGAGTAGTAGCTCGAAGCCGAGTAAAAATCTACGTTCGCGTTCAGATTCTTGGCCTCTTTGACATAGCCTTCGACAGCCCTGGAGATTTCGAACAGTTTCTGGTGTCCGGTGCTTTTGGCAAGAGCTCCAGCCAGACGCTTTAAGCTGGCCGCGCGGGGGTCTGTCGTGTGATACACACGATGGCCGAATGCGGGAACCTTCTTCTTCTCCGCCAACATTTTCCTGACCACTTCCACGCCCTGTTCCGGCGTTTCCAGCGGAAGTAGCAATTTGATTGCATCCTCATTCGCTCCGCCGTGCAGCGGGCCCCGCAGCGCGCCGATGGCCGACGTTACGGCCGAGTAAATATCCGACAGCGTGGCCGCCGTGACCCGCGCCGCAAACGTGGACGCGTTCAGTTCGTGCTCGGCGTGCAGGATCAGTGCAACATCGAACGCTCGGGACATCACCTCGTCGGGCTTCTTGCCGGAGAGCGTGTATAGAAAGTTCGCGGCAAAACCCAGTTTCGGATCGCCCGCCACCACCGGTTGTCCCTTGCGCAGCCGATCGAAGCTGGTGACGATGGTTGCCGTCTGCGCCATCAGCTTCACGGCTTTCTGCGTCGCGGGCCCGGCCTGCACGTTGTTGGCATCGGAATCCGACAGCGCCAGCATGGAAACAGCCGTGCGCAGGACATGCATTGGCGATGCTTTAGGTACGCTTTTTAGAAACGCCTCGACTTGGGCCGGGATCGCGCGATTGGCTACCAGCGCGGCCTTCAACTCGTCCAGTTCGGACTGTTTGGGCAGCTTCCCGTGCCACAGCAAATAGATGACTTCCTCGAATGTGGCGCGCTCCGCGAGCGTCTCGATACGGAAACCCTGGTAGCTGAGCAGCCCCGCGTCGCCGTCGATAAAACAGAGCCGCGACTCGGTCGCGACAACTCCCTCTAATCCCGCACCTGTGACTGGCATCCATGCTTATTTTATCAAGGTGGCCGGTGCTATCCTCGGTGTGTGAATTGGCCGAAGGCGCTACTGGTCATGGCGGGCGTGTCGGTCTGCGTCAGTGCCGTATACGCCTTCCAGCGTGGGTTCCGCGAGTTCCCCGGGGAAGACGAGATGGGGGCTGTGACGCCGGAGCAGCTGAGTCCTTCCGAGTTCGTTTTCGGACGTCTGATGTACCCTTCCGGCGGGGGAGGCGGCCGCTTTAGAGGATTCGGGCGGGACTGGCGCCAGGGTGGCCGCGGAACCAACTGGACCAATGACTATCCGGCCGGGGACCGCCACTTGATGACAGCTCTTCGCCGGCTTACGCGAATCAATGGGCGGCCAGTGGAACAGCCTGTCAATCTCGAGGACGGCGATGACGTCTTTAACTGGCCATTCTTATTCGCCGCCCGCACCACCAGCATCGACCTCACGGGGGAGATGGCGGCCAAAATGCGTGAATACCTGGATCGCGGAGGCTTCTTCATCGCCGATGACATGTGGGGGCCCAACGAACAGCAAGCGATTGCCGAAACCGTCAAACAGCTTTATCCCCAGCGCGAGCTGATCGAATTGCCTGACGATGCCCAGGCGTTCCATATGCTGTTCGATCTCGACAAACGCTATCAAATTCTCGGACAATGGGCCAGGTTCAACGGGATGCGGCCGCTCGACGGTGTCTCTTACGACCCGCACTTCAAGGGGGTCTTCGACGAGAAGGGGCGCATGACTATGGCTGCGTGGTTCAACAACGACACGGGCGATTCATGGGAGTGGGCTGACGATCCGTCGTATCCGGAAAAGTACTCGGCCTTGGGCATCCGAATCATGCTGAATTACGTCGTCTACGCGATGACGCACTAATTCCGCGCGACGCGGACCAGAATCACCGCCGCCGCGAACAGCAGATACAGCGCGATTTGCGAGAATGGTCCCCCGTGAATTCCCTGCGCCGGCTCGACGGCGAATGCCGCTAGAAACGACGCCGGCGCCACCAGCACTAAGACGGAAACAAACTGCCGGGCTCGCTGCTTCGCCGACGGAGCCAGCGCGAACGCCAGATTCACGACGGCGGAGAGCAGTATGAACAGGTGACGCGAACGGTAGACTGCACGCGTCACATCATCTAACTGCGGAACCGGCGGGGTGCGGACCCATCGCATATAGGCGCCGCTTAGCAGAAAGACCACCAGGGTTGCGGTACCTACGATCCAGTGGGCGCGCCGCCAGTTCATGGCACCCAGAATCGTATCACGCGAAGCCGTGCTGGCCTTTTGCGGTCTTGAAGAACCACGCGAGGTTTTTCGCGCGTTCCGGATCGGCCGCGGCAGCAACTTCTTTCTTGAGGTCGGAAAGGCGCACGATACAGCGGGGTCAGGCTTTCAAACCTGCCGCCGGCTTTCCAGCCGGCGCTCTATATTCTGGATTGCGGGGCCGGGCAGAAGCCCGGCTGCAGCCTCGAAAGGCTGACCCCACCAAGATCTACCGAAATTCTTCCTGCATCCGCTCCAGCTCAGCCGATCCCGGACACAGTTTCTCATACGCCAAATCGCGCAGCGGCGTGTGCGAGGACTGGCCCAGCTCGTGCATATCCGGTGAGTTCTCATCGATGAACAGGAGTCCCGTGACCACCGCGTTGGCCGGCCGATCGTCGAGATACGCCATCACCTTACGGCGATCCGTCGGATCGTAATCCTTCGGAACCGCGGTGAAGTTAACCACGCTGCCGTCGTGCATGGTCACCGACGTCGTGCCCGACTTGCTGATCTGCGCCAGAATCTCGCTCTGCGGCGGCACCCAATCGGCCTGCGTAGCTCGCAGCGTGTTCTTGCGCGTCTGCTTGTAGCTTTTGGTCGACCCTTCGTGATCGTTGAACGTCACGCAGGGAGACACCACGTCCACCAGGGCGAACCCGCGATGCGTAAACGCCGCCTTCAGAATCGGGACCAGCTGCTCTTTATCGCCAGAGAAGCTGCGCGCAATGAACGTCGCTCCCAGCGACAGCGCCAGGCGCACCGGATCGATGGGTGCCATCCGATTCGGCTCGCCGCGCTTGCTCTTTGATCCGATATCGGACGATGCCGAGAACTGGCCCTTGGTCAATCCGTACACTCCGTTGTTTTCCAGGATGTACGCCATGCGAATATTGCGCCGGATCGCGTGGCACATCTGCCCCAGGCCGATGGACAGCGAATCCCCGTCGCCCGACACACCAACGTACAAGAGATCGCGATGAGCTGCCGCCGCTCCCGTCACGATCGCCGGCATACGCCCGTGCGCGGAGTTGAAACCATGCGCGCCGCTGAGAAAATACGTCGGAGTCTTCGAAGAACAGCCGATGCCACTCAGCTTGGCGACCATATGCGGTTCGGTATCCAGTTCCCATAGCGCGCGAATGATGGCGGCGGTGATCGAATCGTGCCCGCAGCCCGCGCACAGCGTGGACATCGATCCTTCATAGTCGCGGATGGTCAGTCCCAGCGAGTTTCGCTGCAGAGTGGGATGCGTGGCGATGGGTTTCGCGATCGACGGCATGGTCGTTTAAATTCGCTTTCTTTGGTTAAGTGGTTCCTAAAGTTGGCTTAGAATCCCCTGCGTAACCTGACGGCTGCTCAGCGGGAATCCTCCGTACACCAGAACGCTTCGTAATTTTTCCTTCGGCACGGCAGTTTCAAGAGTGAGTAGCGACCGAAGCTGCGCGTCCCGGCTTTGCTCCACCACGAAGCAGAAGTCGTGCTCGGCTAAAAATCGTTCCACAACTTCGCCGAACGGAAATCCGCGCACGCGAAGGTAATCGGCAGGAGTGCCCTGACGGTCCAGTTGATCCAGAGCCTCGCGGACAGCCGGATCGCAGCCGCCCATGGCGATCACCCCGAACTTGGCGCCTTCGCGCCGGATCAGCTCCGGCTCGGGGATGAACTTCGCCGCGCAAGCATGCTTCTTCTTAAGGCGATCCATCACTTCCTGATACTCGTCCGGAATCTCCGTGTAACCGCCGAACTTGTTGTGTCCCGATCCGCGCGTGAAATACGCGCCCTTCTCGCTTACGCCGGGCAATGTGCGCGCCGCGACAAAGTTTTCGTCCTCTTGGTTATAACGCTGGAACTTGCCGATCTTCTTTTCCAGATCCTCGGCGTCCAGTACACGCCCTCTGTCCGGACGATATGCGTCATCCCAGGTCAGCCTCGGTACCACCCAGTCATTCATCCCGATATCCAGATCCGACAGCATGATCACGGGTGTCTGGAAGCGCTCCGCCAGGTCGAAGGCCTTGACCGCGAAATGGAAACACTCGTTAGGATTCGCCGGGAACAGCAGGATGTGCCGCGTATCCCCGTGCGATGCGTAGGCCGCCAGCATCAAATCGGATTGCTGCGTGCGCGTCGGCATCCCCGTGGACGGTCCTACTCGTTGGACGTCGACGATCACCGCCGGGATCTCGGCGTAATAACCAAACCCGATCAGTTCATTCATCAGCGAGAGTCCAGGGCCCGCGGTGGAGGTGAACGCGCGCGCGCCGTTCCAGGACGCTCCCAGCACCATGGCGATGGCCGCCAGCTCATCCTCGGCTTGCACGATCAGGTAATTATTCTTTCCGGTCTCCGGATCTTTACGGTACTGTTCGCAGAAACCCTTGAACCCGTCCATCACCGATGTGGCCGGCGTGATCGGATACCAGGCCGCTACCGTGCATCCGGCGTAGATCGCTCCCAGCGCGGTCGCGGTATTGCCGTCGATCAGGATTTTGTCCCGATTCGCGTCCATCTTTTCCAGACGGAACGGCAGAGGGCACTCGAAATGTTCCTTGGCGTATTGGTAGCCCAGTTGCAGCGCCTTGTGGTTGGACTCGCGCAATGCTTTCTTGCCCGCGAATTTTTCGTCGAGCAGCGCGTTGACCACGTCCATGTCGATATCGAGCGCCGCCACCATAGCACCCGCATATGCGATATTCTTCATCAGAATCCGCGTGCGCGGATCATCGAAATTCTGATTGCACAGCTCGGCCAGAGGCACGCCCAGGAAGGTAATGTCCTCGCGATGCAGATCCGGATCTAAAGGCCATGACGAATCGTACAGCAGATACCCGCCCGGCCGGACTTCCTGGATATCGCGATCGTAGGTCTGCGAGTTCATCGCGACCATCAGATCGTAATCCAGCGCTCGCGCCGAGTAGCCTTCCTTGCTGACCCGGATCTCATACCAGGTCGGCAGGCCCTGAATGTTTGAGGGAAACAGATTCTTGCCGCACACCGGAATGCCCATGCGGAAAATGGCCTGCATCAGCAAGCCGTTGGCGCTGGCCGATCCCGTCCCGTTGACATTGGCGAGCTTAACGGCGAAATCGTTTACGCGAGTACGGAGGACGTCGTGCATGCTGCTCCTGCGTAGGGAATTATGAGATCGAATTTTTGCATATCCCACGCCGCCGTCGGACAGCGCTCGGCGCACAGTCCGCAGTGGACGCAGACGTCTTCGTCCTTCACCATGGCGCGTCCGGTTTGCGGCAGCGGATTAGAGGCGTAAATCGCCTGGTCGAGGTTGGTGGCCGGCGCAGAGAGTCGCGTCCGAAGATCCGCCTCATCGCCGTCCCGCGTGATCGTCAGGCACTGCACCGGACAAATGTCCACGCACGCGTCGCACTCAATACACCGGTTCTCAACGAAGGTGGTCTCGATATCGCAATTGAGGCAGCGCTGTACTTCACGCGCGGTCTGCTCCGGGTCGAACCCCAGTTCCACTTCTAGGCTGAGCTGCTGGAAGCGCTTGGTCAGATCCACGTGCTGCATCTTCTGACGCTTCGACGGGTTGTAGTCGTTGTGGTAGCTCCACTCACTGATCCCCATCTTCTGGCTGATCAGGTTGGAGCCCTGTCTCGGGCGGTCGGTGACCGGCACGCCCTGGCAATGATTGTGGATGGAAATAGCCGCCTGGTGTCCATGCGCGACCGCCCAGATAATGTTCTTGGGTCCCCAGGCCGCGTCGCCCCCGAAGAAAACTCCCGGACGTGTCGATTGGAACGTGGTCTGGTCTACCACCGGCATGCCCCACTTGTCGAATTCGATTCCAAGGTCGCGCTCGATCCAGGGGAAGGCGTTTTCCTGGCCGATCGCCAGGATCACATCGTCCGCTGGGAGAAAAACTTCGTCGATCACACGCGACTTCTTCGCCTCGGCGTCCCATTCCAGGCGCTCGAACTGCATGCCTTTCAGTACGCCGTTTTCGACTACGAACCGCTTGGGCGCGTGATTGATGACGATCTCGATTCCTTCTTCCTCGGCGTCATCCAGTTCCCAAGGTGAAGCTTTGAAAAATCCGCGCGGGCGGCGAGCCATGACCTTGACATCTTTGCCGCCCATCCTTCGCGATGACCGGCAGCAATCCATCGCCGTATTGCCGACCCCGATAATCAGAACCCGTTCTCCGATTTTATCGATGTGCCCAAATGCGACCGATTCCAGCCAGTCGATACCGATGTGAATGCGATCCGTGTCTTTACGGCCTGGAAGATCCAGTTCCTTGCCGCGCGGCGCGCCGGTCCCGACGAATACCGCATCGTATCCGTCTTTAAGCAGCCCTTGCAGGCTGCCGACCGGAGAGTTGTAGCGAATATCGACGCCCATGTCGAGAATGGTGCCGACCTCGTCGTCCAGCACTTTCTCCGGCAGTCGGAAGGACGGAATATTCGTCCGCATCAGCCCGCCGGGCTTGTTCTGTTTTTCGAAAATAGTGACTTCGTAGCCGAGCGGCCTCAAATCATTAGCTACCGTAAGAGATGCCGGACCCGCCCCGATCAACGCCACGCGTTTGCCGTTCGATTCCTTCGGAATTTTCGGGAGCAGGTGCGAAATATCGCCCTTCAAATCGGCGGCCACGCGCTTCAGCCGGCAAATCGCTACCGGAGCCCCATCCAGGCGGCCTCGGCGGCAGGCCGGTTCGCACGGGCGATCGCAGGTGCGGCCTAGAATTGCCGGGAATACGTTGGATTCCCGATTCACCATGTAGGCGTCGGTGTACTTGCCCTGGGCGATAAGACGGATGTACTCTGGCACGTTGGTGTGCGCAGGGCAAGCCCACTGACAATCGACTACTTGGTGGAAGTAATCAGGGTTGCGAACGTCGCTAGTCTTCAGAATCTTTCCCCTGAGATTTGATTTTACAACAACTTATGGGCGACAATTCGAGACACCGTGAACTCCCTAGTGCTTCTTCCCGGGTTCCTATGCGATCAAACCGTCTGGAAACACCAGATAGCGGGTCTATCGGACCTGGCCGACCCGATGTGTATGGAATGGACCTCCGAGCATAATTCCATCCTTAAGATGGCGGAGGCCGTCTTGCGCTGGGCGCCGCCCAGGTTCGCGCTGGCAGGCCATTCGATGGGAGGCCGCGTCGCGTTCCAGGTCTGTCGCCTGGCCCCTGAACGAGTAACCAGAGTTGCTCTTTTTAACACGGGTTCCGATGCTCGTCCGCCGGGAGCGGCCGGGGAAAGTGAAGAACGCCGCCGCCGCGAGCTGCTGGAGATGGCTCGTTCGCAAGGCATGCGGGCCATGGCCGTCGAATGGCTCAAGGGCATGCTCCCTCCTTATCGCCAGAATGACGCGCCCCTGGTGGAGGAAATTATCGGGATGTTCGAACGCAAGACTCCGGATTTGTTCGAAATCCAGATGTTGGCATTGCTGGGCCGCCCGCACGCAACGGTTTTGCTCCCCCACATCCACTGTCCGGCGCTGGTGCTGACAGGCTTCGACGACGCCTGGAGTCCGCCCGCCCGTCACCTGGACATAGCCCAAGCCATCCGGTTTAGCGAGCTGGTGGTGATCCCGAAGTGCGGACATATGTCGACCATGGAGCGCCCGGATGAGGTCACCGCGGCGATGCGGGCCTGGCTGGCCCGCACGTAGTACTCTCACCGTCCTACTGACGCAGCACGACGAATCGGCCCACGGAATATCCGATCGCACCGCCAAAAAAGATATCTGAGAGAAAATGATTGCTGCTGGTCGCCCGCGAAATCGCAACCGTGGATGCCAGTCCATACGCCACCCACGGACCCCAACGATGATGAGAGTAACGTCGAGCAACCACTGTGGCTACGGCGAAAACCGTCACGGTGTGACCGGACAGGAACCCCCCTTCGCGGCGAACGGATTGCCATTTGTCTTGAACCAAGTGTCCCTGAAGGTCCCATCTTGGGCGAAATCCAGGGGCCGCGCCCTTCGGAAGGCGGAACGCAGCGCAAGGTTCGGGATCTCCGCGCTCACCCACGCTTCGGCCGCAAATAGTCCCGTGGATTGCATGTACGCATCTTTGCGGACAAGTCCGGTGAGATAGAACGCCGCGGGTGTAAGCTGCGAGCCGGTCGTGCCTACACTCTCCGTGAGGTGTTCATTTAACCCGCTGAATGTGTCTTCACGCCGACGGAAAAATTTTCCTGTCGTCGGGTCGGCCGCGATCAAGCCCCCGGTGACGCCGAGTACGGCCAGCGTCGGGACCACGTGATGGCCCGTCAAGACCTTCGCGGGAAACGTCCAGAGGCGCGCTCGATCTTGGAGGAGATTAGGACCGATCGTCTCGAGAGAAACCTCGCGTGTCTCCTGGTCGGCCGCCGGACTTTCCGGCTCTTCCTGCGCTACAAGCGGGCCGACTCAAAGGAGAAGAAGCGATAAAACACAATTTCGAGTTACCATAGCTCCTTGCGGGTAGGTTCGGCCGGGGCTCGGTTGTTTCGCCTCCGGCACTTGCGCAAACCCCTGATCGGGACGCTATCATTATCTTTTCCCTCGAAGTGAACGGAATACATATAAGTGGCTAGAACAGTTGGGGTCTTGAAGGAGACCTTCCCTGGTGAGCGGTGTGTGGCGATCGTCCCGCGCTCGGTGGAAGCTCTCAAAAAATCAGAAATTGCCGTGATGCTGGAACCGTCGGCCGGCGCCGAAGCCGGCTACACCGACGACCAGTACGTCGCCAAGGGCGCGCGAATCGCCAGCCGCGAAGAGATTTTCGCCGAGGCTGATATCCTGATTCAGTTCCGCAGCCTGGGCGCGAATCCCGAGGCCGGCCGCGCCGATCTCCGCTTCCTCCGTCCGGGGCAGATCGTGATGGGGTTGGGAGAGCCGCTGACGGCGGTTCGCGAAGCAGCGGAACTGGCGGCTACCGGCGTATCGTTCTTCGCTCTCGAATTGATTCCGCGTACCACGCGCGCGCAGAGCATGGACGTGCTGTCTTCGCTCGCGACCATTTCCGGCTACGAAGCCGTGCTGCTGGCCGCGCGAGCGCTACCGAAAATCTTCCCCATGCTGATGACCGCGGCTGGAACCATCACTCCCGCGAAGGTATTCGTCATCGGCGCGGGCGTGGCCGGATTGCAGGCTATCGCCACGGCGCGACGCTTGGGTTCGGTGGTCAGCGCCTACGATGTCCGTCCGGCGGTGAAAGACCAGATCGTCAGCGTGGGCGCGAAATTCATCAGCCTGGATGTCGAGGCCACCGCCGCCGAGGATAAGGGCGGCTACGCCAAGGTCATGGATGAGGCGTTCTACCGCCGCCAGCGCGAGTTGATGATGGACGTGATCCGCGAGCAGGACGTGGTCATCTCGACCGCCGCGGTCCCGGGCAAGAAAGCTCCTGTGCTGATCACCAGGGAGATGGTCGAAGTCATGGCGCCCGGGTCGGTGATCATGGATATCGCCGCCGTACGCGGCGGCAACTGCGAACTGACGTGTCCGGGGGAAACCATCGTCCACAAGGGCGTGACGATTATCGGCGAGACCAATTTTGCGTCCATGGCCCCTTACCATGCCAGCCAGATGTTTTCGTCCAACGCGATCACGTTTCTGAAACACCTGATCGGGTTCCTGCCCCTCACCAACGAGGTGACCGACGATATCGTTACCGACACCTTGATCACGCACGGCGGCGAGGTGACCAATTCGCGGGTCCGCGAAGCGCTGGGGCTCCCTGCTTCGGAACCCGTTTCTTCCGGGAAGGTCTCCTAAAAGAATGCATTCCTACGAATTTGGCTTGTATGTTTTCATGCTTGCGGCGTTCCTCGGCTTCGAGCTGGTGAAGCGCGTTTCCCCGCTCCTGCACACGCCGCTGATGTCGCTGTCGAACGCGATTTCCGCGATTGCGGTGGTCGGGGCGATTCTCATCACCAGCGAGAAAGATGCCACCACCCTGACGCGCGTGCTCGGATTTATCGCGGTAGTCTGCGCGAGCCTCAACGTGGTCGCGGGCTACCTGATCACCGACCGCATGCTCAGGATGTTCCGTAAGCGGGAGCCAGAGAAGAAGTAGTTAAGAAATATTCAAGAAATGATAGAAAACGTTCTTCCTGCGATCTACCTGCTCGCCTCGGCCGGCTTCATTCTCGCCGTCAAGTGGATGAGCCACCCGGCTACCGCGCGCCGCGGCGTCATCATCGGCGAGATCGGTATGCTGCTGGCGGTGATCGGAACACTGCTGCAGCCCGAGGTAGCCGAATACCGCTGGGTCCTGATCGGAATCGCGATCGGGTCCGCCATCGGAGCGCCTTTGGCATATCTGATGCCGATGACCGCTGTTCCGCAGCTCATCGCGCTGTCGCACGCATTCGGCGCGCTGGCATCGGCGCTGATCGGCACGGCGGAATTCTATAAAGGCGTGGTCCCGCTGGGCTTCCCCATGGGCGCCCTGGTGCTCGAAACCCTGCTGGGGTTCCTGACCACCACGGCGAGTATCATCGCTTTTGCGAAGTTGCAGGAGCTGATGCCTACGCGCCCCATGACATACAAGGGCCAGAACATAGTCAGTCTCAGCGTGCTGACTGCCGCGATCGTCATCGGGGGCTGGATGGTGGCTGCTCCCGCACCGACGTGGGCGTATCCGGCTTTTGTTGCCCTCGCGTTGCTGTTTGGCATCATGCTGGTGATGCCGATCGGCGGGGCGGACATGCCCACGGTCATCGCGCTGCTCAACTCTTACGCTGGTGTTGCGGCGGCCGCAATGGGTTTCGTGCTGAACAACCGGTTGCTGATCATTGCCGGCGCGCTCAACGGATCGGCCGGTCTGATCCTGTCGATCATCATGTGCAAGGCGATGAATCGCTCGTTTACGAATGTGCTGTTCGGGGCATTTGGGCAACTGACGGCTGCGGTGGCAGGCACGACAGCTCAACGGCCGGTTCGTTCGGCGAACCCCGACGAAGCCGCATCGATTCTGGATTCGGCGCGCACCGTGATCGTGATTCCGGGCTACGGCATGGCCGTGGCGCAGGCTCAGCACAAGATCCGCGAGTTGTACGATGCGCTCACCAAGCGCGGGATCGACGTGAAGTTCGCCATCCATCCCGTGGCGGGCCGCATGCCCGGCCATATGAACGTGCTGCTGGCCGAAGCCGATATCCCTTACGACAAGCTGCTTGAGATGGACGAGATCAACGGCGATTTTCCCAATACCGACGTCGCCCTGGTAATCGGCGCGAATGACGTGGTGAACCCCCTGGCGCGCACGGATAAAACCAGTCCCATCTACGGCACGCCGATCCTGGATGCCGACCGCGCCCGTACCGTCATGGTGATTAAGCGCAGCATGAGTCCCGGTTTCGCGGGGATCGATAACGAGCTGTACTACATGAACAACACGCTCATGCTGTTCGGCGATGCGAAGAATTTCGTAGCCGGCATCGTAAAGGAACTGGCCGGCTCCCACTAATCCGTCCTGGGCTGGGGATGCCCAGCCCCTACCCTACAAAACCTGATTGACGCCGTAGGACGAGGCATGCCTCGCCCGTCCGCGCTGAAACGGGACCCGTGCCGTTATAATGGGACGTTCGCCGTAGATTCAAAATGAAAATCGATATCTTCAACCACATCTTCCCCCAGAACTATTTTGACGAGTACATCGCCGGTCCTCAGGCCCTCCCCGATATCGGTAAGCGTGTGCGCAACATGCCGACCATCGTGAACCTGGACGCGCGCTTCAAAGTAATGGACGAGTTCGGCGACTATTGCCAGGTCATCTCGCTGCCGGCGCCGGCCATCGAGGCTTTCGGCGGTCCGGAGAAGACTCCTGGAATCGCGCGGTTCGCAAACGACGGAATGGCCGGGCTGTGCCGCAAGCACACTAAGCGTTTTCCGACCTTCATCGCTTCACTTGCGATGAACAATCCCGACGAAGCCACCAAAGAGGCCATTCGCGCGGTCACCGAGCTTAACGCGGGCGGTGTCCAGATCTTTACCAATGTCACCGGTGAACCGCTCGATGCGCCCAAGTTTCAGCCGTTTTTCGACGAGATGGCCAAGCGCGATATCGGCATCTGGATGCATCCGGCGCGCGGCGCGAACTTTCCGGACTACCTTACCGAGAAGAAATCGAAATACGAGATTTGGTGGACTCTGGGATGGCCCTATGAAACCAGCGCGGCGATGGCTCGCATGGTCTTTTCCGGATTGCTCGACCGGAACCCCGGAATCCGGATTCTCACACATCATCTGGGCGGCATGATCCCGTATTTTGAAGGCCGCGTCGGCCATGGCTGGGATCAGCTTGGCACGCGCACTTCGGACGAAGATTACGTCTCACTGCTCAAATCGATGAAGAAGCGCCCGGTGGATTACTTCCATATGTTCTATGCCGATACGGCGCTGTTCGGCGCGGATGGCGCCACGAAATGCGGTATCGACTTTTTCGGATTCGATAAGGTTTTGTTCGCTTCGGACGTGCCCTTCGAGCCATCCCCGGGCCTGTACATTCGCGAGACCATCCGCATTCTGGACGCCATGGACATCACCGCCGCCCAGCGCGAGCAGATCTACCGAGGTAATGCGCTAAAATTTCTGAAGCCTGCCAAGGCTCTGCAAGCCGCCTGAATATGCGATATCGCACTGCGGTAATACTTTCGGTGATCGCCTCTGTACCTCTCGCGGCTCAATCCTACAAGGCCCCCCGAACACCCGACGGCCATCCGGATCTGCAAGGCATCTGGCAGGTGATGAATACCGCCGCGGTGAACCTGGAAGACCACATTGCGATGCTGGATATGCCCGCGGGCCGCAGCGTCATCGTGGATCCGCCGGATGGCAAGATTCCGTACAAACCGGCGGCGGCCCAACAGCAGAAAGAGAATTTCAAGAACCGCGCCAAGGCCGATCCTCTCAACGTTTGTTACATCCCCGGAGTCCCGCGCGTGATGTACCTGCCGTTTCCGATGCAGATCGTGCAGACGCCCAAGTACGTAGTAATTGCCTCGGAATTCGCTCACTCCCTGCGCCGCATTTATATGGATGGCAGCAAGCATCCGGATGTCGCCCTCTTCTGGATCGGCGATTCGCGGGGGCATTGGGAAGGCGATACGCTGGTCGTCGACGTTGCGAACAATCTGCCCGATACGTGGTTCGACCGGTCCGGGAACTTCCACAGCGATGCTCTGCATATCGTCGAGCGCATCACACGTACGGAGCCCGACCTTCTGACCTACGAGGCCACCCTCGACGACGCGAACGTGTTCACACGTCCCTGGACCATCCGGATGCTGTTATACCGCCATCGCGAGCCGGACTTCAAACTGCTCGAATACGAGTGCAACGCGTATTTAGAGGATGCCGCCAAGGAGAGCCGATGAAAAAACTGAACACACTGAATTTGCTGGTGGCGGCAGTCACCGCCTCCGCTCTGATGACCTTCGCGCCGATTCCCGGCGAGGGCCAGCAAAAGGGCGGCAGAGGGGGCAAGGGTAAAGGCGGGCCTCCCGGCGGCGAACAATATGGACCGTATTACGCTGCGCCTGTCACCCCTGGCGAGCCTGTCGGGCGCACTCCCGATGGACAACCCGACATGCAGGGTTTCTGGACACCGCGATTCAATCAGGCGATTTTCGAGGTTCAGGATCATCCCACGCGACAGCCCGGAATCGGCCCCGGCAAGGGCGCGATCGTTGATCCGGCCGACGGGCGGATTCCCTACAAGCCCGAAGCGGCGGCGAAGGCCAAGGAGTTGATGTCCAAAAATATTTATCTGGAGCCGGAAGCGCACTGTTACGTCTCCGGTGTGCCCCACGCCGCTTACCAGCAGTTCGGGTATCAAATCGTCCAGCCGGCCGGGTATGTTCTGTTTCTGACGGAATACGCGCACACCTACCGTGCGGTTCCTACCGACGGCCGTCCCCACATCTCGCCCAACGTCAAGATGTTCCGGGGCGATTCGGTGGGCAAGTGGGCAGGCGGGACCCTGGTGATCGACACCACCAATCAGAACGGCAAGACCTGGTTCGACATGGCCGGTAACTTCACCACGCCGGCAATCCACGTCGTGGAGCGCTTCACGCCGGTGGATACCAACAACATTAACTACGAGGCGGTGGTCGACGATTCCACCATCTACACGCAGCCCTGGAAAATCGTCGGGCAACTTGGGCGGCATCCGGACAAAAATATGGAGCTGATGGAATTCGCCTGCGTGGAAGGCAATCAGGACCTGGTTCACTACACGGAAGGCGCGGGCGGAAAGGCCAAGGAAAAAGGCCCGCTGACCCATTAGCCCCTTGGCCGGTGCGACGGGCGGCGGTTTCGCCTGCGTCCGGCTTACTGCAGAATCGTCGCCCGCTTGATGTAATCGAGTTTCGGAAACCGTGGAACCAGGTACGCATTGGCTCCCTCTTCCAGCGCACCCGGATCGATAAACTTGCCGGTCGGGCGCAGCTCGCCATAACCCGCGTAGAGCTTATCCAACACGTCCAGACCCTGCACGATCCTGGCGAAAGGCACGAAGCCCTGCTCGTCCAGAACCGCGTTATTGTTCAGGTTGATGAAGATCTCCGTGGCCCGCGTATTTGGACCGGATTGCGCGAACGCCAGTGTGCCCACCAGGTTCTTCTGCTGCGGCGGATCGTCGACGATGAACAGGGTCCGCCAGACCGTGTGGACGTCGTAGTCGCGGTGTACGCCGAACTGCGCGACGAATTGGGGAACCACGCGGAAGAAGCGGCCTTCCGTGAAGTAGCCCATGCGGACCAGTTCGTGAAACCGGTCCACTCCGTGCGGCGCCCAGGAACGCGTCGCTTCCACGATAATGTCCCCTTTGGAGGTTTCGAACTTTACCCGGAAGACCTCCGGGACCACGATCTTTTTATCCCCGCAGGCGGACAGCGAAAGACAGATCGCCAAAACTACCGCGATCGTCCCGGCTCGCATAATTGGGCTTACTTCGTGATCCCCAGCAGTTCGATCTCGAAAACCAGGGTCGCACCGCCGGGAATGTCGGGTGGAGCGCCGCTCTCGCCGTAAGCGATGCTCGCTGGACACACCAGTTGAGATTTTCCGCCGACCTTCATCAACTGGACGCCCTCGGTCCAGCACGGGATCACCATGTTCAACCGAAATTCGGCTGGCTCTTTCCTGGCATAGGAGCTGTCGAACTCCTTGCCGCTGATCAGCGTGCCGCGGTAGTTAACCTTCACCGTATCGGTTGCTTTAGGCGATGCCCCGGAGCCGGCCGTAATCACGCGATACACCAGGCCGCTGGCGGTTTTTATTGCGCCGGGCTCGGCGGCGGCTTTATCCAGAAAGGCTCTGTAGTCGGGACTGGAATTAGGATTTGAGGAACTCACAGTTGTTTTCTCGGATGTTTCAGTGGATGACTCTTGTTTGGACGAGCACGAAATTAGTACAATCGGCAAAAATATCAGGACGCGGCGCATTCGCTCAGCATACCAGCTTACGGATTGATGGCCAGCAGTTCGATCTCGAAAACCAAAGTCGCTCCAGGAGGAATCGACGGCCGGCCTTGATCGCCGTAGGCAATCTCCGGCGGGCAGACCAGCTTCGATTTGCCGCCGGGCTTCATCCGCTGCACCCCTTCGGTCCAGCACGGAATCACCATGTTGAGTCCAAACTCCGCTGGCGCGTTCCGTTTGTAGGAGCTGTCAAACTCGGTCCCGTTGATCAGAGTCCCGCGATAGTTCACGCGAACTTTGTCCGTGGCCTTCGGCGAGGGACCCGAGCCCGCCACCAGCTCGCGATACACCATTCCGCTGGGGGCTCGTACGGCGCCAGGCTCGGCCGCTGCTTTACCCAGAAACGCCTTGCCTTTCACTTTTTCAGCGGCCGCCATCTTAGCCGACCGCCCTTGCGCAAAGGTCGGAAACTTCGATGCCCAGGCACTCAGTTCGATCGCCGGCTTGCCTGCCGCCGCATCGGTCAGAGCCTGTTTCACCAGCGCGTATTCCGCCGGCGTAATGCCCATCTCGGACAGCTGTTGCGCCATGCTGAGCCCTAGAGCGTAGATCGTCTTCTGGTCGTCCGTTGTCAGGGCCCCTGACGTCGTCCCCTTCGCGGATTTTGCCGCCGTCGCGTTTGACTTGGATGCGGACGCTCCACTCTTGGCCGCAGTCTTGGCCTTGGTCGCTGCAGGCGCAGCTTTGGTCGCCGCAGGCGCGGATTTGGCCGCGGGTGGCGGAGTTTGGGCCATCAGGAGGGCTGGAAAAAGGAATAGCAATGCACGCATTTTTTCAGGGTAACATTGGAGCGTGCGTGTCACGTTTCTAACCGCTCTGATTCCGGCGTGCGCCACTCTGGTGCTGGGCCAGGATGCCGCGGGAAATGGTAAAAAGCTCTTCACGAGATACGGATGCTACGAATGCCACGGCACGCAGGGGCAGGGGACTACGGTGGGAGCGCGCCTGGCGCCTAAGCCCATCGCGCTGAGAGCCCTGATCGCTTATGTGCGCCAGCCCAAGGGACAGATGCCGCCCTACACCGCCAAAGTCGTTTCGGACGCCGAACTGGCCTATATTCGCGCGTATCTCGCGTCGATTCCCGAACCACCGCCCGCCAAAAACATCCCGCTCCTGAATCAGTAATGTTTTAGCGCGCCGCCGCTCTGAGCCGAACTTTGAACAGGTGCGTGCAGGCAGTGATATAGAGACCCTTGCCGTCCGCGTCGCCGAACGCCAGGTTGCTCGCGCAGATGCGCGGCCTTGGTTCACCCTGGATCTGCGGCAGCTGCAGAGTGCCCAGATGCTTACCCTCCGGCGACGTGATCCAAACCTCGCCCGCGCCGACGGCGTTGACTGAATAAAGATTCCCTTTCGAGTCCGTCTTCATGCCGTCGTTCCCGGCCGGAATAAACGTCTTGGGATTGGCGATGCTGCCGTCGGGCCGCACGTCCCAGCGCAGCGTTTTCCCGAATCCGGCGGTCACATAGAGATACTTTTCGTCGGGTGAAAATGCGATGCCGTTGGGAAACTCGCCGGGCCGGTCCTTATCGCTATCGAGCAGCGTGATCGAGCCGTCCTTGACTCGATAGACTCCGTTAAAAGGCAGCTCGCGCGAAGGTCCGTTGGCGCCGCCGCGCAGCCCGTTCACGCTGTCCGTGAAGTACACCGCGCCGTCGGACTTGACCACCACGTCATTCGGGCCGCTCAAACGCTTTCCCTCGTAGCGATCCGCCAGCACCGTCCGTGTTCCGTCTTTCTCCAGCCGCACCACTGTACGATCCGCCATGGCGGTGATAATCAGGCGACCCTGCGGATCAAGAGCCAGCCCGTTGGACCCGATCAGCAGGATCGCCAGCCGGCCGCTCACGGTTTGCTGGCCGACATTCAAGGTATCGGTCCCCGTGTATCCGCTTTTTTCGAGGTATACCGAGAGCGGCTTGCCTGCCATCCATTTATAGATGACGTTCGCGGCGCAGTCGCTGAACAGGAGATAGCCGCCCGCCGGGTCTTGAATCCACACCGGACCTTCGGTGAGCCCAAAATGCTCTCCCAAAATTTCAATCTTGGCGTCGGTGGAGATGATCGCGTCCAGCGCCGGGTCCAACCGGACGACTTTGAAAGGACGCGGCGCGGGCGCTTGTGCCTGGATCACCGCCCCAACCAACAACCCGATTAATAGCCTGCGCATCAGTTTAAATCCGCCGATTGCAGCAACGGATTGCTCCACGCCTTGTTCCGCACATGCGTCCGCTTCTTGATCCGCCAGCCCGCCGGAGTCTTCACATATTGATCCTCGTAGCCGCCGTAGCGGGTTACGTCGCGCGGGCCCTTCTCGCCGATCGTCACCAGGTAAACGCGTCCGCTGGCCCCTCCCGGCGTTGGTGTGATCACGTGATTCACCATCAGATGGCTCCAGTCTTTCCAGCCGACGTTTTTGCAGCCCAGCGATCCGCCACCGGCGGCCGCTGCGAGCTGATCCCTTCCCTGGGCGCGGACCAGGCCGCCCTTCTGGAAGCCTTCCTCGGTGATGTTGTCGACGAACTCGCCGTCCGGTGTGTACAGATCGGCGTAGTCGTAGCCGTTGTTGGAGCACGAATCGATGGCTTGCGCGTAGCGATTCGCCAGTTGCTGGATCTCGACATAGTCCATCGCCGTCAGCGCCGGCTTTTGTTGCGCCCGCGCCGCTATCAGTGCTAAAACGCCCAGCCCGAGAGCGCCGGCTAACATCAGCTTCTTATGCCGCATGCATATCTCCTTATTTGTCGTGTGGCGGAATCGTCCACAGATACAACTTCTTGCTGAAATAGCCTTCGTCGCCGGTATCCACGGTGAATTCCTTGTCCGGCTTCCAATCGCCCATGTCGAAGGTGTTGGAGACCACGCGAGTCCCCGGCCGCAGCTCCCGCAGCAGCTTGGGACGCAGCCGCGCGTTCACGCTGGTCAGGAGAAACAGCGTCACCACGCTGGCCTCGCGGATGTCGGCCTGGAACAGATCGTTCTGCTCGAACCGGACCAGTCTCTCCACACCGGCTTTCCTGGCGTTTTCGTTGGCGTCCTGGATGCGCTGCGGATCGATGTCGACCCCCACGCCGTGCGCGCCGTAAAGTTTGGCCGCGGCGATGACAATGCGGCCATCCCCACAGCCCAGGTCGTAGACCACGTCATCGCGGGTGACTCCAGCCAGTTTCAGCATGGCCTGGACCGCCGCCGGAGTCGTGGGAAGGTAAGGAACATCCAGCTGGGTTTGCGCTAAAGCTCGCGAAATCAGGAAAATTGCGACTGTCAAGGTACGCATGTGCACCTCCAGAGCCACCAGACTATCGCATCTGGACGAAAACGGGGTTTCATCCGATAGATGCCCGGCAGGCATCGGTTCATGGATAGATGCCCGTCCGACATGTAGGTGGGTCACAATAGAACTGAGGGAGCCTTCGTGAATCTGGCGGGGTTTTTCGGCTGGCCGACCCGGCTCAACGGGTCGGGATCCCGAATCGTGTCGCGCGCGGCGCGCAAAGCCATCCTGCTGTGCCGCAATCTATTGTCGGAGCGTGGCGAAGTCTCCGGAACAATTCTTGCCAGCGAGGCGCTCGCGGCCTTTCAAACGCTCGACGAGTCCTCCCGCGCGGCTTTCTTCGACCTTCTGGTTCACGAGTTCTCGCCCAATCCCCAGCACGTTTCGCGAGCCGCGGACGCCTATCGCGCCGAACCGTCTCCTGCGAATCTGGCCGAGTTGCAGGCTTCCGTCGAATCGCCCCGTCAAGAATTGTTTCAGCGTCTGAACCTGGCGCCCGGTGGAACCCGGATTCTGGTGGAATTGCGCGGTAGCCTGCTGCGGAACCTGGATCAGAATCCGGACTGGGAGGTGGTGGCCGCGGATCTGGAGCGCCTGCTGATCGCCTGGTTCAATCGTGGATTCCTGGAGCTTCGCCGCATCGATTGGCGCACCTCCGCGCTGGTGCTGGAGAAGCTGATTCGCTATGAGGCGGTTCACCAGATTCAGGGCTGGAATGATCTGCGCCGCCGCCTGGAAGCCGATCGCCGCTGCTATGCGTTCTTCCACCCCTCGCTGCCGGACGAGCCCATCATCTTTATCGAAGCGGCGCTCACACACGGCATGAGCGACAAAGTCCAGCCGCTGCTCGATCCCGATTCTCCGGTTCTGCCGCCGCAGGCCGCGGACTGCGCGATGTTCTATTCCATCACCAATTGCCAGGAGGGGCTGCGCGGAGTACCCTTCGGCAGCTTCCTGATCAAACAGGTGGTAGAGGATCTGGGCCGGGAACTTCCGCGCATCCGCAAATTCGCAACGGTTTCTCCGGTTCCCGGTTTTCACGAGTGGCTGGTGGCGAATCCCGATCTCGCGAATCTGCGGACCAAGCTGGATCAGCCTCTGTGGTGGGAGAACAAGGAGCTTTCCGAAGAACTCCGCCAGGAAATGGTTCCCCTGTGCGCGCGCTATCTGCTGCAAGCCAAACTCCGCCGGGAGCCGCTGGATCCAGTGGCTCGGTTTCATCTCCGCAATGGAGCGCGGCTGGAGCGCATCAACTGGCTCGGCGACATCTCCGCCGTGGGGATGCACCGCTCGGCCGGCATCATGGTGAACTACTTCTATCGCCTCGCCAATCTTGAAAAGAATCACGAAGCCTACACACGCGACTATCAAATCGTGGCCGCTTCCGAGATCGAATCGCTGGCTAAGCGCAAAGCCTCGCACCCCGCGCCTGTTCCAAACAAGAAGCGCTAGCCTAACAATCAACCAACCGTTTACTTCTTCGTGACGCTCGCCGCCGCGGGACCCACGGCGCCCTTAGTGGCCGAATCCCAGTGCTCGACAAGTTTCCCATTCACCACTCGCAGCATGTCGAACCATGTGGTGGTGTACTTCTTGCCCGGAGCCGAAGGATCGTCGTACTGTTTCACGAACGATAGCGTCACGTAGTCGCCCTCAGCCTGAATCGCCACCAGATCGTTGAGCGTGCCAGGAATCGGCGGAAGATTTTTCGGCTTGATCGCATTGAAATACGCCTTAAACCCGGCCAATCCGGTTTCTGCATTGGGGTTGTGCTGGATGTAGTCGACCGCCATGTACTTTTCTGCCTCATCCACACGGAAACCGCGCAGCACGATGCGGAAAAAGTCGTACACCAGCTTCTTGTTCGCCGCCAGCTTCGGATCGCTGCTCTTGAGCATCGCGGCCTGATCCTTACCCGGTACTACCGGCATCGCCGCGAATACCGGGGCGCACACTGCGGCCAGTGAGAGGGCATAACCAAATATGTTCATGTTCGTTTCTCCTGAAGAATAGTGTTACTTGCCTACCAGATGCCGGACATCGACATTATTTTCCTGGCAGATGTATTCATACAGTTCCCCGCCAGGGACAAACGGAATCAGATAACTGGTGGTCCACGGCTTCTCGTACATCTCGGGGTCGTCGATGGTGACTTCGTAGCGCATGGACAACTCATTCAAGCGCGTGAACTTCTCCATAATGTGCAACTGTTCGCCGTGCGGATGGCCGTCCTGATCCAGCCACGTCCGGTCGTTGAACCCGATCACGTCCGTCACCAGCGTGTCGCCTTCCCAGTGGCCGATCGACTCGCCCAGATACGTCGGATTGGGGTCCTTGGAGTGCTGCCTACCGTCGGTGTGGATCACGCGCCACACATGCGCGGCGCCCTCGAAAATGAAAAGTACGCGGTCGGGCTGCTGGAAGATCTGAAACGGGAAGGGGGTCGCATACATGCGCGGAATGCCGGGAGGCAGGCACAGCGCCTCCGGGTCGTCCTTCGACAGCGTCGCCAGCCGCCGCTCGTATTCCGCTTTAGCCGCGGGCTTGAAAGGGACTTCGATCACTTTCTCCACCGGCGACCGATTCGGCCCGCCCGTGCCCGTTCCCGAAAGATTGACTATCGTCCTGGGATTCCATGCGCCTTTTCCGTTCCCCAGGTCCGGATGACCGTCGGCCAGCCGTGGCGTAGGTTTCGGATTGGCGGCCTGCGCTCGCGGAACATCATTCAAACGGCCGCCGATCCCGCCTTGCGCGGCCAGTTGGATGGGAATAGAAATAGCCAACGCCACTACCAGCATCCCTGTGGACATAGTGTTTTTAGATGATAGCCTATGTGAGAGGTGATCGCCTATGCATACCAGCCGCCGCGAATTCCTTCAAGTTTCAGCCGCTGGGCTGGCCGCCGTAACCTCTGTATCCGCCGCCGAGCCAGTGCTCGGAATGATCTTTCCTCCCGCGAATTATCCCATTCCGCCCGAGGCGAAGCTGATGTACCCCAAGGGCATCCGCTTCCTGGCCGAAGGCGTCGGCCTGGAGCGGATGACGCCGGAAGGCTACGATCATGCGGTTCCCAGGATTCTTCCCGCCGCGGAGAAGCTGGCCAAGCAGGGTGCGAACGCCATCTCCATCATGGGAACTTCGCTCACCTTCTATAAGGGCGCCGCTTTCAATAACGATCTGATCGCTGCGGTCGCCAAGGCTACCGGGCTTCCGGCCACGTCGATGAGCCGGGGCATTGTCGAAGGTCTTAAGGCCGTGGGCGCTAAGCGCGTGGCTGTTGCCACGGCTTACAACGAAACCGTGAATGGACGCCTCCGCATCTTTCTCGAAGAATCCGGATTCGAGGTTCTGGGCGTGAAGGGCATGGGGATTGAGCGCTTCGAGGATCGGCCTCCCGTCACGCAAGACGAGTTATTCAACTTCGGCGCAACTACATACGAATCATTATCCAAAGCCGACACATTGTTGATTTCCTGCGGCGCGCTGAACACGCTGCGTCTGCTCGACCCTCTGGAGAAGCGCTGCAAGGTTCCAGTGGTTTCCAGCGCTCCGCACGCCCTGTGGGCCAGCGTCCGATTGCTGGGGTTGAGCGGACAAGCCAAGGGCTACGGCCAAATCCTGTCCCGAGCCTGACCCGCCGTGGTTATGAAAAAGGCGCTCTTCGATCCTAAGAGCTTTCTAGCCAAAGTCGGCACTGGAAGGACCATAGCGGAATACCGCAAAAATCAGCAGATTTTCGCCCAAGGCGACCCTGCCGACTCCCTCTTCTATGTCCAGAAAGGCAAGGTCAAGCGCACCGTTGTTTCGCGACACGGCAAAGAGGCTATCCTCGCCGTAATCGGGCCGGGAGACTTCTTCGGCGAAGGCTGCCTGGCTGGCCAACAGCGGCGCATGTCGACCGCTGTCGCACTTACCGATTGCTCGATCGCGCGGGTGGAAAAGACGGCGGCGATCAAAGTAATCCGGGACCAGCCCCGGTTCTCGGAGCTGCTGGTCTCTCATTTACTCTCCCGCAACATCCGGATCGAGGAAGATCTGGTGGATCTGCTTTTCAACTCCAGCGAGAAACGGCTTGCGCGGATATTGCTTTTGCTGGCCAACTTTGGCAAGAGCGGCAAACCCGAACAGGTGATTCCCAAGATCAGCCAGGAAACTCTGGCGGAGATGGTGGGCACTACGCGGGCCAGAGTGAGCTTTTTTATGAACAAGTTCCGTAAGCTGGGCTTCGTTACCTACGACGGCGGGCTGGAAGTTCACAGTTCGCTCCTGAATGTCATCCTTCACGATGAGCCCCTAACAATCCGACAAAAGTGAGCAATTTTGTACAGACGGAGGTCGAGGCATCCTCTATACTTAAGACCTTTCACATCTGTTCATGCGCTGCCCGGCAGCAATATCGTTGGTGTTGCTGTCGGCTCTCGCCGGTCTGGCACAGGAGCGTGCACCGGACCCGGCCACCCACACCATCAGGTCGAACATCGAATACCGGCTCTCCCGGGGCGATCTGCCAAAGCTCTCATTCGGCGCCGTTAAGCCCAAGAACGTCGAGGTCGTCGGCGGCGGCGAAGAGCTGTTAAAAGACTGTTTGAACGATGCTGCCACGTGGTCGAAAGACCCGCTGATGTTCCGGCTGGCGCATTCCCACGCCACAGAAATCCAGAGTTGCCGCGAAAACAGCTCGCCCTCGATGCATGCCATCTTCCTGAGAATCCCGGATCAGCCTCTCCGGACCTGGGTGCATTTCGACGGACACGGCGCCCAGACCTCGGGAAGCCGCATGGTCCATCTTGGCGAGTTCCTGTATCACAAGGTCACGCTTCAGACAAATAACCAGGACCGGATGTTCGAAAACCTCGAGCGATCGTTTTCAAGCTCGCGGCAGACACCTCCGGATTCGGAAAGTCCGCTCACCGGACACGAACGGTTCACGCTTTTCACCTCCAAGACGCTTACTAAAGCGCAACCGTACGCCGCTTCGGTGATGTCTTCCGCCTTTCAATTATTCAGTCCAAGCGAGGTATGGGGCCGAGGCATCGACGGATTCACCAACCATTTGACTGCCTCCTTCACCCAGCGTGTGGTGACCTACGGCCTCCAGAGCGGGGCGGCGGCGGTGCTGCACGAAGATCTGCGTTACAAACCGTCCACCAGCAATAACGTTTGGAAACGCACGGGCCACGCGCTCCTTAGCACCGTGATCCTCGACACGCCGCGGGGCAGCGATATCGCCTTTGCCAATATCGTCGCCGCGGTCGGAAGTGGCATGGTAATCAAGACCTATCATCCGGGGCGAGAAATCCCCGCCGGTCCGGGCGCGTGGAATGGCGCCGCACTGAATCTGTTGGGGTTCGCTCAGGGCTATCTTTGGACGGAGTTTAAACCCGATGTCAAGCATCTGATCCGGCACAGGCTGCTCCATCGGGAGTGACCCCCCACGCAGGTGAAGGCCACCAACTACCATAGAAGTCGTGAATAAAGCGCTCATTGGGCGTGCCGTGTATGGCTGCGCCTTTCTGGCGGTCGCCCAGGCCGCCGGAACCGGTGCGTGGGCCCGACTTTCGCCAAGCCACCTGGGGCATGAGCCGTTTCCGCGTACGGACGACCGAAACGGTGAAGCCCAGCGAAACTCGACCGGGGCGGATTCCCGCATTACGCACCAAATCGAATTTCTCAGCGTGGAGCTGGAGAAATTCGAGGCCGAAACCCGCGGAATCTCGGAGCGCAATTAGATGAAGAACGCGGTGAACGCTGTGTGGGTGCTTGTCATACTCGTTGGCGCCATCTGGTTCCTGCAGGGGATCAACATTCTGCCCGGCAGCTTCATGACCGGAGACATTCGCTGGGCTTTCTACGGAGGCGTCGCGATGAGCTTGGGAGTTGTGTTGCTGGTCACTACCAACCGCCGCCGGCGAAAAAACTGAAGTGGTGGGCGCGCAGGGATTCGAACCCCGGACCCCCTCGGTGTAAACGAGGTGCTCTAACCAACTGAGCTACGCGCCCTCTTAATAGATCTTAGCTTTTTACTTGAGTTGGGCCGTCTTGACGCCGGTCTTGGCGTCGCCCCACGCGATCCAGGTTTCGCTTCCCGCCCGCACGATCTTCGGATATCCCAAGCTTGAGCGCGGCCCTTCGGCGATCTTCAGCGCCGGCCCCGCGACCCCGGCCGGCGATACCAGCCGGACCATGGCAATGGCCGAACTAGGGCCTTCTTCAATCCAGGAAACGAATGCGCCCCCATCGCTGTTGAGCGCCGTCGAGGCGTAACCGAGCGTATCTCCGGTATTGACTTTGGTGGGCTTGGAGAATGTGGCGCCGGCGTCCGGCGAAAACACCACTTGCACCCGCGGTGAGTCGTCCGCTTCGGTGTACCAGGCGATGGCGACGCGGTTGTCCTTGGCCGCGGCCGATGCTGCGTTCACCGGGCAGGCATTGATCTCCCACTTGTCCGGATACAGGATTTTCGACGCCGACCACTTCCCACTCTCCAAACGCAGCACAGCGATGTCGCGGATATCCTTGGGCGTGTGGTCTCGATAGGCTACCAGCAGCCCCTTCGCAGTGTTCACCACGGACGTGGGGCAGCAGGAACACGTGTCGTTATCCAGTTGTTCCTCTTTGATCTCTTTCCCGTCCGCGCCGACCACCGTCCGCATCAGCGAAACCGGACCATCCTCGCCTTTGAGCGCCTGGAGCCAAAATAGAGAGGCCTCCTTGGGGCCGCTGGCGGCGATGGAAACCAATCCATGCTGCACGGGACTGTGGTCGTGGTGCGCGATCAGAGGCGTCGTCCAATGCAGGCCGTCTCTCGAGCTCGAAACGTAGATGGTTTCCTCCTCGCTCGACTCTTTCCCTTTTTCGACCCAATGCGCGAGTAGCGTCCCGTCGCTCAGGCTGACCATCCCGGGAACCTCGGCCGGATGCCGCCAGAAGGGGCGGCCGCTGGCGACGGTGCGCGCTTCCGACCACGCAGCTCCGCGGCGCACGGCGTATCGCAGCGTGTATCCGCCGCCTTTGGAAGGTTCAACCCAACTGAACAGAGCGCTCCCGTCAGCGGCCACCGCCCAGTTGGGCTGGATGCTGCCGGCAACGGATGGGTTCGGAATAGAAACGGGCTTGAGCGCCTGCGCGAATCCGCATGCAGCTACTGTGAGGAGAAGCAGGATGGAGGAAATCTTCATTGGGGGTCCCAATCGATTCTACCAATCACGCGATATGCCACTTGGGAGCCAAGGCCAGGGGACTCCTATACTGTCCCAAAGGAATTGAATCTCTTGGTGCTGAGGCTTATTCTGATTTCGTCATGCTGAAATGCGTCCTATGCGGAGCCGACACGATTCTAGAGGTCGAGAGTGTTCCAATTTGCGTAAAGTGCGATGACCAGAAGGAGACGGGAAAAAACCTCCCTCCCTTTCCCTCTGGCGAGGAAGTGCGAGCCGCGGCAGCGGCCAGATAAATCGGGGAAGAACCGGATCCCCAACAACGGGGGTGATCCCTGACCCCCGAAAGGCAGTTGGCATAGTACTATTCCGGGTGTTAGATTCTTGTTCAAGCGTCCTGATTCGGAGAATCGTAAGCTGCCTTCAGCGGGTGCGGGGTGCCCCACATGGCGAGATGTATGAGATGCGCGGCTGAGACTCAACTTTACGTGAGTGGATCGCCCCTCTGCATTGCCTGCTACGAGAAGAACGAAGCCGTGCGCAAGCCCCCGCAATCCTATGGCGGCGAGTTTACCGAATCGAATGCGATCCTGATTGCAGCCCGCGAGGCTTACCGGCGCGCCTTACAGGCCCAATCGGAGGCGTCCAAGCTGAAGGAATCGATGGAGCCGGATAATGCGGACAGAAATGCCGCCCTTTTGGACGCCAACCGCGAGTTGGACGTGGCTTCGGCCAAGTACGATGAGGCGCTCCGGGAGTTCATCGCCAGAACAGGGATGCGCCGGCGTTCGGGTTAGCGGTCTTCCAGCACCTTGTCCAGGGTCGCTTGATGTAGTCGGTGATCGATGTCGGAGTTGAATGCCGCCGGGAGGTGCATCGATCAAGGTGATCTTCGGAAGCATCTCAACTCCATTAGGGGTTGACTGGCCTGCGATTTCGCCAGCCTCCCTTCTGTTAGTAATCTCACAACCTTCTTCAGAATGCAGGAAACTAGTAGGGAAGGGGTCCGTCTAATCTCCCAATGCGGCACACGCTATGGATGGCCAGTGTTCTCGCATGCCTGTCCGTTGTCGGACAGACTGCGGACAGCCTGACCTTCGAAGTCGCTTCGGTGAAGCACTCGCCCGTGCCGGAACCCGGCGCGAGAGTATTCTACGGGCCCCCGCAGGGCGGTCCTGGAACCGCCGACCCGGGGCAAATCACCTGGAGCAGCGCGGCTTTGCGAAATATGCTGATGACCGCCTATGACGTCCAGACCTATCAGGTCATCGGACCGGACTGGATGAACACCGAGCGGTACGACATCGTCGCCAAGGTTCCCGCCGGTGCGACTAAGGCTCAGGTCAATGGGATGTGGCAGAACCTGTTGAAGGAACGCTTCGGCATGGCGGTCCACCACGAATTGAAGGACTTTCAAGCAGACGAGATGACCATTGCCAAGGGTGGTTCAAAACTGAAGGTGACGGAAGATCCGAACATTGAGCCATTGACGCCGGTTGCCGGTCCGCCAAGAGTCAACAAAGACGGCGTGCAGCAGCTCAATGGCAGCGGAGCGATTGTCACGATATTTCCGGGTGCGAATGCCGCGACGGCGCGTATGGTTGCCAGGGGTCTGCCTACATCGGACATTGCAAGCAGATTGGCGGGATACCGCCGGCATCCGGTAATCGATAAAACCGGCCTCCCGGGCAAGTACGATTTCGTCCTCGAATTCACGCCGGATTTGTCGGGGATCGCCCTGCCGGCCGGATTCTCCACGCAAGACGGCAACAATGCGACTGATCCGGGATCGGACATCGTTGCCGCCGTGGAAAAGCAGCTCGGGTTGAAGCTCACATCGACCAAGGGCAAGCTGGAGGTCATCGTGGTCGATCACGCCGAGAAGATTCCGACCGCGAATTAGTTCCGCGGCAAAGAACCACATCCTTTGATTTCAACAAGTTCGTTGGTTCGGCTTGTCACCCTTGTTTATATGGGCCTCCTTCCGAAGGCTTTCTCGACAAGGGTGTATACTAGTTCCAGGGACGAGCAGTGGCAGTGGGCGAAAGCCCACTTTTTTATTGCTCGCGTTCCTGATTGCGGCGGGAAGTGAAACATGGCGGATCGGGCGACCATCGTAGAAAGAGTGCGGGAAATCACGGAACGCGTAGGCGCGGATAAGGACCTGGAAGTGGTCGATGTCCAGATGCTGGGCGGCGGGGGTACGCGGGTGCTCCGCATTTTTATCGACAAGCCGGAAGGCGTCACGCACGCCGATTGCGAATACATCACGCAAAACGTGGGTACCATCCTGGATGTGGAAGACGTGATTCCCGGCGGACGGTACACCATGGAAGTGAGCTCGCCCGGGGTCGAGCGTAAGCTCGCCAAACCCAAGGAATTCGAGCGGTTTGTGGGCCACAAAGTAAAAATCGTCCTGCGCCAGCCCGTCGAAAACCAGAAAGCCTGGATCGGCGCGCTGCGGAGTTTCGCGGAAGGCATCATCACGCTTGAACCCTCTCCTGGCAAGAGCATCCAGTTCCCCCTGGAACTGGTGGAGAGAGCCAATCTCAAGTTCGAGTGGTAATCCCCCGAATCGGAGCAACTAACTGAAATGACCAGCCTGGGCAATATTTATCAGTCCATCGAAATCCTGAGCAAGGAGAAAGGGATCGATCCGCAGATCATTCGGGATGCGGTGAAGGATGCCATGCTGGTGGCCGCTCGCAAGCATTTCCACGCTAATGAAGAGCTGGTTGCGGAAATGGAGGAAGGCACCGGAGCGCTCCAGATTTTCGGAGTGAAGCGCGTGGTGGATCCGGTCACCGATCCAGACAAGGAAATTTCGCTGGAGGAGGCGCACAAGCACAATCCCGCGGTCGAAGTCGGGGGAGAAATCCGCTTCGCCAAATCCCTGGATGCGCTGGGACGAATCTCGGCGCAAACCTTCAAGCAGGTGATTCTGCAAAAGGTGCGCGAAGCCGAGCGCGAAAATATTTACTCAGAGTTCTCCGGCCGCGTCGGCGAGCTGGTGACCTGCGTGGTGAAGCGCCTGGAAGGTCCGGATCTGGTGGCCGACTTGGGTAAGACCGAAGCCCGGATTCTCAAGAAAGAGCAATCGCGCCTGGAAAGCTTCAGCGTCGGCGACCGCATCCGCTGCGTGATCCGCAGCGTGGAGAAAGCCGGGAAGAACGCGGGCGTGATTGTTTCACGCGCGGCTCCGGAACTGGTGATGCGCCTGTTCGAGCAGGAAGTCCCCGAGATTTACGACAACACCGTGGTCATCAAAGGCTGCGCGCGGGAAGCCGGGGAGCGGACCAAGATCGCCGTATCCAGCCGCGATCGCGACGTGGACAGCGTGGGCGCCTGCGTCGGCATGAAGGGCATGCGGGTACAGTCGATTATTCGCGAATTGCGCGGAGAAAAGATCGACATCATCGAATTCAATGACGATCCGGTCGTATTCGCCACTCATGCTCTGAGCCCGGCCAAGATCTCGCGGGTTTCCATTATTGACCCGATCGGAAAGCACATGGAAGTGATCGTCGATGACAGCCAGTTATCGCTGGCCATCGGCAAGAAGGGCCAGAACGTGCGCCTGGCGGCCAAGCTGCTGGGCTGGCGGATCGACATCAAGAGCGAGGAAGAGAAGCGCCAGGAAGTGGAGTCGCAGATGGAGGCGCTGGTGGTTCCGGGCGCTCCGGTTTCCGTGCTGGTCGATCTTGGGATCCCCGACACGCTGATCGAGAAATTGATGGAAGCCGGCGTGGGCACTGTGGAGAAGCTGGGCGGCATGACTCCCGAGCAGCTGGAGGAAATTCCCGGCATCGGCGATGAGATGGTGGAGAAAATCCAGGAGGCCGTGGTCAGTTACTACGGCCAGTTCGAATCGGGCGGCGAGGGAGAAGCTGCCCCCGCTGAAGCTATTGCCGTTTCCGGCGGTGAGCCAGCGGAGGACCCACAGGGCCAATCTGTTACGATAGAAATTGCGGAGCCCCCGGCAGGCGCGAAGGCTCTGGATAAGGAGCAGGTTTAATCTGACAACCCCGGTGTCGGAATTGGACGGCGGGGCATACAGTATGGTCAAAATTCGAATTAACGAGCTGGCGCGAGAGCTCGAGGTGAAACCCAACGTGATCCTCGACATGCTGCCCGAGTTGGGTGTAACTGAAAAGAAAACCCACTCCAGCTCGATCGATGAACCTGTCGCCATCGAGGTCAAGCGCCGGCTGACGGAAGAACCGAACGGATCGCCGCGCCCTGCAACGGCGGAGACGGAATCGGCGCCAGAACACGTCGAAGCCGGACCGTCTTCCGAGGCGTCGCGCGCGCCGGCGGCTCCCAGGCACGAACCTTTAGCGGAACCTCCACAACCTGCGGCCCGCGAGGCTCACACGGATGCTGCTGCTCCTCCTCCTCCAGTTCCTCGTTCGGCCCCGCTGCGGCCGCCGCTGGCTTCAGGAAATGTCTCAGCACACGTCCCCGGACACGCTGCAAGCCACGTCGCGGAACGCCCCATGGCACCCCCGGTCGCGCCGCGCGGCATTCCAATTCCGGCCCGTCCCGCGCCGCCGGCCCCCAGGCCGGGCCAGATACTTTCCGGACCACGCCAGCCGCTGCCTGGCCCTTCTCCGGAAGCACGAATTTCTCATGAAGCGGCTCCCGCAGCCTTGCGGCCCGCGGCTGGGCCCGGTGTTCCCAGTATGCCGACGCCGGCTCGTCCCGCGCCCCGTCCCGCCGCTCCGCCGACCGCGACGATTGTGCCGGGAGCTCCCATGGGCGGCGGCAGTCCGCTTCGGCCTCCCGCAAAACCGAATCTTGCAGGACAGCCGGCCGCGCGCCCCATTGTTCCACCGCGCCCGGATCTGGTTGCGAAATTAACGCGTCCGCCTGCTCCTGGAGCGCCCCGTCCCGGAATGCCGACGCGCCCCGCGAGTCCGGTTCCGGGCCAGCCGATTTATCGTGGTCCGATTCGTCCGGGCCAGCCAATGATGCGTGCGCCCGGCCAAGGTCCCGGAGGTTACGCTGGCGGAGGCGCGGGAGGTCCTGGCGGCTTGCGCGGGCGTGGCCGTCCGATGCATCCGACTTCGCCCCTTAGGGCCGAACCCGCCGCGCTGCCCGCCGATCCCGGTAGGCGTCATGCGATCAAGCCGGGGTCCCGCGACCGCCGCCGCGATGCCGATCCGGAAGAGGGACGCATCCGTCAGGTCTCGCGCAAGCAGCAGGCGTTTGAGCCGCCGCCGATCGATCGCGAAATTACTATTGCCGAGGGTGTCACCGTCAAGGAGCTGTCGGAAAAACTCGGCATCAAGGGCAACATCGTGGTGAAGCGCCTCTTCGACAAGAAGATTTTCGCCACCATCAATCAGACCCTCGACGTGAAGCTGGCCGAGGAGCTGGCGCGCGACTTCGGAGCCTCAACCAACAAGGTCAGCTACGAAGAGGAAGCCACGCACGAGATCCAGCAGGCGGAAATCGATGAGGATCGCGTAAGACGCGCTCCGGTGGTCACTGTGATGGGCCACGTCGATCATGGTAAGACGTCGCTGCTCGACGCCATCCGGCTGGCTCACGTGGCCGACCGGGAAGCCGGCGGAATCACGCAGCACATTGGGGCCTATCGGGTGGAAAAGAACGGCCGCAATATCGTGTTCATCGACACGCCCGGCCATGAAGCATTTACGCGCATGCGCGCCCGCGGAGCCAAGGTCACAGACATCGTGGTGCTGGTGGTCGCGGCCGACGACGGCGTGATGCCGCAGACGCTTGAAGCCATCGACCACGCCAAGGCGGCGAAAGTTCCCATTGTGGTCGCCATCAACAAGATGGATAAAGGAGACGCGCAGCCGGAGCGCATTAAGCAGCAACTCGCCGATCGCGGCCTGCTGGCCGAGGATTGGGGCGGGGACGTAGTCATGGTCCCGGTATCCGCGAGGACTAAATTAAATTTAGACCTGCTGCTCGAAATGATTCTGCTCTCGGCCGACCTGCTGGATCTCAAGGCCAATCCGGCGCGGCCCGCCATGGGCAATGTGCTCGAAGCCAAGCTCGATCGTGCGCGCGGTCCGGTGGCCACGGTTCTGGTGCAGAACGGCACACTCCGCGTGGGCGACTATTTCATCTGCGGATCGGTATTTGGGAAGGTCCGCGCGATGTTTGATGACCACGGTGAACCGGTTCGCGAGGCCGAACCCTCCACTCCGGTTGAAGTATTGGGTCTGGACGCAGTGCCAGAAGTCGGCGATACGTTCCAGGCGGTGACCGATACGGCCAAGGCCAAGCAGATCGTGATGTATCGCGAAGTCAAGGCGCGGGAAGTGTCCATGTCGCGCAATACCCGGCTGACGCTCGACCAGTTGCACGATCAGTTAAAGGCCGGCGAAGTCAAGGATCTCAATATCATCCTGAAGACCGATGTGGGCGGCACCGCCGAGGTGCTCTCCGATACCTTGCAGAAGCTGTCTAACGATAAGATCAAGATCCGCGTGCTGCGAGCGGCGGTGGGCGCCATCACCGAAAGCGATGTTCTGCTGGCCACCACATCGGCGGCGATCATCATCGGGTTCAACGTCCGGCCGGAGCGCAATGCGCAGGCCCTGGCCGAGCAGGAAAAAGTCGACATCCGGAACCACACCATCATTTATGAGCTGGTGGACGAGATGAAGCGCGCCATGACCGGGCTTCTGGACCCGGTGTTCAAGGAAGTCTACAAGGGCCGCGCGATCGTCCGCGAGGTGTTCCGCATCAGCAAGGTCGGCGCCGTGGCGGGCTGCACGGTGGACGATGGCGTCATCGGCCGCAACAATGAAATACGGCTACTGCGCGACAACAAGGTGGTCCATACCGGAAAGATCCTGTCGCTCAAGCGCTTCAAGAACGATGCCAGCGAGGTCAAGGCCGGCTTCGAGTGCGGTATCTCGATCGCCAACTATAACGACCTGAAGCCAGGCGACGTGATCGAGGCATTCGCCACGGAGCGCGACGACGCCGCTGCCGTAGCGTAACGTGCCCGCGGTCGGCGTCATCACCTTCGAGCTGCGGCTGGAAGGGTCACACTCTCTCAAAGACAAACGGCATTTTGTAAAAGGACTGAAGGATCGTCTGCGCTCGCGCTGCAACGTGGCGGTGGCCGAGATTGATTACCAGGACTCCTGGCAGCACGGTCTGGTGGCCGCCGTCACGGTGTCCGTCGACAAGCCCTATGCGGAGAAGATCCTGCAAAGCGCCGAGAAGGAAGCGGCGGCGCTGTTGGGCCCACTGCTGGTAGATGTTACCGTCGAGTGGCTGGCGTAGGACAATGTAACACGTGGTTGTCCTCAATTCTTTCTTAGGCGAGTTAGGCTGGTGAAACCGGCAATGTGGGTCCCCGCAGTTTTGATACTAGCCGCCGTACTCAAGGCGCAGACACCTACCGATCAATCCGCGGGCGTACCCGACAGCCCGTACAATGTCAAACCGCCCATAGTTCAGATGGATCTGCGGATTGCGCGACGCGCGATGGAGATTCTTGATTCACCAGCAAAGTGGAATCGCGCCGACACCAGGGTTTGCAGAATCAAACAATGCAAGAGCGGCTGTCTGACAAAAGCCAAGACTTTCAGTCTCTATTGCGCTTTGGAAAAAGCCACTGACGAACTGACCAACGAATTCCAACACCGTGGCGCCGTAATGCAAGCGGCCCGATTCGTGGTTGATGAGGTAGCCACCAATCGACAGGACTTCCAACACCGACTGCAGGGCTACAATAACGATCCGTCGACGACCTTCGCGGACATTCAGAGAGTTCTCCGCCTGACAGAAAACCGCATCAGCAAGCAACTGGGTCAGGTTCAAAAATAGCGCCGGCATCCTGGTGGATGTTACGGTCGAGTGGCTGGCGTAAGAGTTCCGGGCTACTTGGTCTCCGCCTGGGTTGTGGTTGCCGGACCCATGCCCACGACCTCCAGGACGCACTCCTCATCCTTGGCGCCATCGTAGTGGACACCTATCGGCAGATCGGTGACAAACGAGCCGGCCTTCATAGGAAAGGTGCTGTCCGGGTCGTACTTTGAGCCCGTCCCTACCCACCAAGTTCCGGAAAGAACCGTGATGTACCGGGCATTAGGATGGAAGTGCGGACGGCTCATGTGATGCGGCGGCCATTTGATCAGCATCACGTATAACTCGGGCTTGGATGGATCTCCGGACAGAACCGCCTGCTGAGGCTCGCCCGCCTTCCCGCTCCACTGGATCTGGTCGGGCATCTTGTAGGTAAGTGCTTTAGGATCAAGATTGGCGGCCTGGATGAAGCCGAGCCCGATGAACATCGCGGCGGCTCCCGCAGCTAGAATCCTGCTTGGCTGAGAAGATTTTGGCATAAATACAACGCCCTCAGCCCAATTATACTTCGCCTTATTTTGCCAGCGATCCGAGCCGTAAATAGGGCTTCAAGGTCTTCCAGCCACCGGGGAACTTCTTTTTAGCCTCATCCTCGGGCATGGATGCCGGGACGACAACGTCTTCCCCAGGTTTCCAATTCACCGGCGTCGACACGCCCATCTTACTGGTGAGCTGTATCGAATCCAGCGCCCGCAGAATCTCGTCGAAATTGCGTCCGGTGCTCATAGGATAGGACAGCATCAGCTTGATCTTTTTGTCCGGCCCGACGATATACACGGTGCGAACGGTCGCATTGTTGGCAGGCGTGCGGCCTTCGGAGGTCTCACCGGCATCGGCGGGCAGCATGTCGTACAGCTTGGCGATCTTCAACTGCGGGTCGCCGATCATCGGATAGTTCACCTTGTGGCCCTGTGTTTCTTCGATGTCCACCGCCCACTTGCCGTGGCTGTCGACAGGGTCGACGCTCAAGCCGATAATCTTTGTGTTGCGCTTTTTGAAGTCAGGCTCGAGCCCCGCCATGTAGCCCAGCTCGGTGGTGCACACGGGGGTGAAATCCTTGGGGTGCGAAAACAGAATCGCCCAGCCGTCCCCAATCCATTCGTGAAACTTGATCGGGCCTTGCGTGGTTTCGGCCGTGAAATCGGGAGCAACGTCGTTAATCCGTAAGGACATGGATCACCTTTCTTTTTATGCCAGATCGAACTTTTCGTGGTGCAACTGCGTGTCGCTCTTGATCAGCACCGGACGCCGCAGCACCTCTTCGAGTTCTTCCAGATACTTGTTTTGATGCGATTTCAGCACTTTAGCTACATCCGCGTGAACGCGCAGGACAACTTCTTTGCCTTCCACGCTCGATGCCATTTTACGCGCCTCCGCCAGGATCTCGCTGACCACCGTCTGGACGCTCTTGATGTAGCCGGCGCCGTCGCAATGGGGGCACGGCGAGCACAGCGTGCGCTCGAGTGATTGCTTTACGCGTTTGCGGGTGATAGCAACCAGGCCGAAATCGTTGAACTGGAGAATCTTGTACGGAGCGCGGTCGGCGCGCATGGCCTCTTCGAGCACCTGCATCACCTTCGTGCGGTTCTTGCGCTCGTCCATGTCGATGAAGTCGATAACGATGATGCCGCCCAAGTCGCGCAGGCGGACCTGCCGGACGATTTCCTTGATCGCCTCGGTGTTGGTCTTGACGATGGTGTCTTCCAGGCGATTGGATTTGCCGACGAACTTGCCGGTGTTGACGTCGATGGCCACCAGCGCTTCAGTCTGGTTAATCACGATGTAGCCGCCGGATTTAAGCCATACCTTGGGACGGAGGGCTTTTTCGAGCTCATTGGTCACGCCGAAGGCGTCGAAGATGGGCGCTTCGCGCGTGTACATCTTCACCTTGCCCACCAGGGCGGGCTGAAAGCGCTCCACGAAGCGCAGGACGCTTTCGTAGGCGTCTTCATTGTCGATCCAGATAGCCTTAAAGCTATCGCCGAGCTGGTCGCGCAGAATCCGCTGCACGATATCGAGATCGTGATGGAGCAGTGCCGGGGCGGGTTTCTTGTCGGCCTTGTTGCGAATGTCCTGCCAGAGGTTGTAGAGAAACTCCATGTCCCCGGCGATTTCGTCCTCGGTGCGGCCTTCGGCCGCGGTGCGGGTGATGAAGCCACCCACTGGTCCGGGTCGCTTGCCTTGCAGAATACGTTTCAGCCGGAAGCGCTCTTCATCGCTGGCGATCTTGCGCGAAACGCCCATGTGTTCGAGCGTCGGCATGTAGACTACGAAGCGTCCGGGCAGGGCGATATGCGAGGTGATGCGCGCCCCTTTCTGACCCAGAGGCTCCTTGGCGATCTGGACAATGATCTCCTGGCCTTCCTTCAAAAGGTCGGCGATGGAAATCTGCTGTACTTGCGCGGACAGAACGCGCTCGCGGCCATGGGGCCGGTCGCCTTCAGAGCGCGGTCCGCGCGGCTCCCGGGATTCTGGACCGCGCGTGGCTGGATCCGTGGCGCCGTGCTCGCGCGGGCCCCGATCGTCAGGTCGATTGTCTCCACCCCGGCCGCCGCGGCGGCGATTGCGGCGCGAAACCCGATGCGGGAGGCGTCCGCCCCGTTCGCGAACTTGCGCGGTGCCGCTGGCCGTCTCGGTCGCGGTTGCATCGGCGGCGGCAAGCGAACCCTCCACCTCCGGACCTTCTTCGGCTCCGGCATCGCCCAATTCAATCTCGGTTTCCGCTTCGCCGGTTTCATCTTCCTCGGCGATCGCTTCGCCCAGGATCATGGCCTGGATATCCAGATCCTCATCCTCATCCAGCATGGGCGCGGTGATCGGGCCGGACTGAGCCGCGTCTTCCAGATCTTCCGCTTCCTGCAGGCTGACAACTTCTTCCACCATCGGCGGCAAGGGCGGCGGCGTTTGAACGTGCCGGTCGGACTCTGGTCCGACCGAGGCAAGCGATCCATCCGGCGCGGAATGCGCGGGAGCGTCGGGCAGGGCATTCTCGGGCGGATAGTGAATTGGTTCCTCGAAGACGGTCTGCTCGATCTGGACGTCCAGTTCGACTTCGTCCAATTCTTCTGGGGTCGGAAGCGGCGGCGGGATGGAAGCCGGCCTCGCGGGTTCGTTTTCGCGTGCGACAGGCGGAGCGCCGCGATATTTAGCCAGGGATTCGCCCGGCAGAACTAACGGAATTACACCCGGAGTTTCGGCGGCTGGCTGGGCGGTTAGCAGGGGCTTGGTGTCGGCCGCAGTCTCGGCGCTCGAGTGGGCAATGGGGGCAGCCGCGGGGGTCACCTCGGCGTATTTCGACTCGGGGAATCCCCGTCCGCGATTGCGGCGACGACGCGAACGGCGTCCCCGGCGGTCGCGATCCTCCGCGCGTTCCGGACCCCGGTCAGCGGGCCTTTCCTGGCTCCGTTCGGGCGCTCCCGCCGCTGTGTGGGCGACCTCCGCAGGTACCGTCGCCGAATCCGGAGCTTCTTCTCCGCCGGGCGGAGCCGAAACTGGGGCCGGCGGCTCCTGGGCCGGACGCACAGCAGGGGGGCGGCGCTCCCGATCCCGGTCCCGGTCCCGATCGCGTTCCCGCGAAACCGGAGCACGTTCGTCCCCGGTCACACGATCGATATCTTCATGTTCCTCTTCGAGGAAATCCGATACGTACAGGAACGTATCGCGCTCCAGGCCCAGATCGACAAAAGCCGACTGCATGCCCGGCAGCACGCGCGTGACACGGCCCTTGTGGATACTCCCGGCCAGCGAATACTCATTGGTCCGCTGGAAGTAAACCTCCACTAACTGGTCGTCTTCGATCAGCGCCACTCTGGTTTCGTGCCGATTGGACGAAATCACCAGTTCCTTGCTCATCCTTAGCCTCCCTCCCGCGGCAAACGCGGGGTGCTACGGGACTCAGGCTTTGGGTGGGAGAGTACTCAGGCGGTTCGGGTATGCGGCTGTCTCGTAACACGGAAGTGGAGTTCGAACTCGAACACTCCCGACTCAACCAGCCCAAGCAAAGCCGCCAAGGAAAGGGGCTACTGGAACGACCCCGTCGCTCTTCCCTGAAAGCTCTAAAAATCTTCTACCGAAATTCGCCTTCGTCCCCACGCCCATACTGCACGCGAGTCCGCACGTTAATCTAATTGCGCACAACGCTAGGCTGTGCGCTCAAGTCGAAAACCGCTGGAGCCGGACATTGTTCACCAGACCCAGCATCATGAATATCGAAAACAGATTCGAGCCGCCATAACTCATCAGCGGCAAGGGAATCCCCGTCACCGGCATATTGCCAACTACCATGCCCACATTGACCAGCACATGGAACAACAACATGGTCGCCACGCCCATGCAGATATACATGCCCGCCCGGTCTGGAGCCATTTGGGCATTTTGGACGATCTGCATCAGCAACAAAAAATATAGCCCGAGCACTGCCACTACTACTACGAACCCGTGTTCCTCGGCAAAAGCCGAGAAAATGAAATCGGTGTGTGGAACCGGCAGGAATCGAAGCTGGGTTTGCGTGCCGTGCGTGACGCCGCGTCCCCACATCCCACCATCCCCAACCGCGATCTTGGACTGGATCACCTGATAACCGTTGCCGCGAGGATCCTGGGAAGGATCGACGAACGAGGTCAGCCGTGCTTTCTGATAGTCCTGCAGAAAGGGATACGCTACCGTTACCGCCAACCCGCATGCCACGGCGACCGCCGCCAGATATTGCCATCGAATACCCGCCAGCAGAATCCCGACGCCCATCACCGGAAGGTACGTGAGCGACGTCCCCAAATCCGGCTGCTTCATCACCAGCGCCGTCGGAATTCCGACTAACACTCCTAGTTTCAATAAATCACGCAGCCCTAGCTCGTCTCGCTTGAGATCTGAGAGGTAACGTGCTACCAGCAATATTATCACCAGTTTAACGAATTCGGAGATCTGAAAGTTAAAGCCGGTTCCCGGAATGGTGATCCAGCGGCGCGAGCCGAATACCAGCTTCCCGAAACCGAAGGTGGCCAGCAGCGCTACGATGGCAACACCGTAAAGGATGGGAACTCGCCGCAGCAGCGTGTGGTAGTCGATGGACGAGGTCACCCACATGATCCCGATCCCCACCAACACCCAGACCGCCTGCTTCCACCAGGCGTCAGACCATTTGGTGTCGTGGGTTGCGGAATAGATTTGCAGGACGCCCAACGAGCAGATGATGAGCGTGATGACCAGCAGTGACCAGTCCAGGTCGCGGAAAGATCGGTAACGGGACATCCTTGAAGCTCCAGTGTACCGCCGCTTACCGCGGTTTTGCCCGGAAGGGGTGGTTTAGGGAACCTGGTTTTCGGCCGTCATGGATACGATTACGGGACGGTTGTTGAACTGCCGGGCGATGTAGGGGCTGATCAAGTTGATGGGATAGTTCGAGATGGTCACCATGATGCGAGCCTCCGGCGTATTCGCGCTGAGATCCTGAACATCCACCATAGCGGTTGTCATGCCCGGAAGGACCGGCAGGGGCGATCCGGTGGGAGCCGACTGGTTATATAACGCCACGTTCTTGATACCCGCGGAGTCGGTAGGATGGATCGCGCCATAGCGCGCGGCGGCCCGCGCCCGCTCTACCAGCGACTGGTGGAAATACAGCACTTGACCGAAGTCCAGAATGCCGATGAGCATGGTCAAAAAGACCAGAAGGAGCAGAGCGGTCTCGAGCATCGTCGAACCGCGTTCAGATCTGGTGTGTCGTCTTGCTTGTTGGGTTTTCATGGGCAACTCGAGCCACTGGAGCAATACTTCCCGAAGTAAGGCACCTTGTAAGATGGCTTCCCGGAGAGGGTAAAGGTTTTAAAGACAGCGTCAATTGTATAGCTGCCGATACTGACGGTGCAGTCGGTGGGAACGTTCCCCGAATCCCAGGAAATGTTCACGTCGTTCACCATCGCCAAGGTCAGACCGGGAACCACAGGCTGGGCGCCGTTCGCCGGGCTGGTGTTTCCATAGACCACCATGTTTTTGACCGCGGTGTTAAACGCAGACGGAAGGGACTTGTCCCCGGAGTTACTGATTTTGGCCAGAGAGGCGTAACGCGCGCCGGCTCGGGCGGCTCCCACCAGCTCATTGTAGAGGTACATGGAATACCCCAGTTGAAACACAGCGGAAAGCGAATAGACCAGCACCATGGCGGCCAAGGCGAATTCGATCATGGCATTGCCGCGCCGGGAGCTGAAACGAGATGTATTTTTCGGGGAGTTTCGCATTTGGACTATCTCACTGCAGGAGTCTGACAACATAAGCCCCACCGGCATCGAAGGGCGTGCCGCTTCCATCTCCACCCTGGGTCATCGAACCCATGTAGATTGCACACCACGCCTTATTGCCGCCGTTGGGATAAGTCATTGGCAGCAGGAAAGAGGCAAATCCAATCACTCTGACCGTCCCATTCACGGGGTTCCTGTCATTCACGGGCATGACCACCAGGCGCATATCGTTGCCGTGATAGGACTGTCCGCTAATGACGGGAAGAGTTCCATCCGTGGTGTATGCGTAAGGAGCCTGGTCCGTATCGTAACTGGCGCGCAAGGCCAGGGCGTTCTGTTCAGCTTGCTTCTGGCCATTGGTCAGAGTGATGTAATCACCCACGGCCAAGGGGTCAGTCTGCGATCCGCCCAGGATGGCGTCCGAGATGGCGGAAGCGGCCTGGAGCTGGAAATAGCCGCGATCGGAGCCGGCAATTATCGAATTGTCGGAGGAATTGTACACGGGCCAATTGACTTGATCGCCATGGCACGCATTGTTCTGGTTGTTGATATTCCCGGGCCATAGAAAGCCGTATTCTTCGCCGATCGTGAATCCAAAATTCGGGTCAACGAGGTTTCCCATGGCATCCGTGGCGGCATTGTGAGCGAACGGAGTGAACGGCAGATAACCGCCGGCGGGGAAGCTTTCCGGAATAATTCCTGCCACTGCCTGTCCGGTCACCTGCTGCGTGAGCGCCGTTCCGACTGCCGGCAAAAACGCCAGGTTGACGCTGGGGGTAGCCGTCACCCGGACGTAGGCGTAACTTGCAAATGGTTTCGACCCCCCTGCGCTGGTTGGCGGGTTTTCCCACGGCCCGGTTTGGCTCTTAGAGAACTCCAGGGTTCGAATGTTAGACGCAAAAAGCTGCGTGCCGAAATTCCATTTATTAGTGCTGTTGTTGAGCTCGGCGGTGGCGGCGTCGATCCCCGTCTGTTTACCGTTGAGATGGCGAACAGCCGCAACGGCGGAAAGGTCGGCGAACGCCTGGGCTTCATGCTTGGCGATATAAACGCGGCCTAAGTCGATCGACAATCCCAGCATTCCTAGGATCGCGAACAGTGAAACCGCGGTGGTGAGCATGATCGACCCGCGCTGCCTGTTGATGTTTCGCCTTGTCATGAAGCTTCCTCCTTGCGATGTAATGCTCCACCTTCAATTCTTTTGTAAAACATGGATTTTCGCACTAAGACAAAATACCTAAGAGGCCGGGCGAAAGTGCCCGAGCATAGAGGCTCGGGGCGGTGCGGTCTAGGTCGTTCTAAGCGGAAGTACCGTTACTGCGGCTGGCTGGGCGACCAGGAAGTTGCCTGCAGGTGTCCTGGGTGTTGCCGGATCAACGGACACATTAGATTCGAGGTAGGGGAACCAGAGTAGTCCAAGAGATGCGAGCGCAGGAACAACCTACTGTCCAGGGCGGCGGATCAAAGCCAGGCTGGGCTGCGCCAGCTTGGACAGGCGGATCTTCTTGTCGAAATAGGCTTTGATGATATCGCGCGCGGTAGGCGCGGCTAGGCCGCCGTGTTCGCCGCCCTCGAGCAAGACCGCCAGTACGATTTCAGGATTCTCGCGTGGGGCGAACGCTACGAACCAGCCGTTGTCTTCCAGCTCCCCCTTGTCCAGCTTGCCGGATTTGCGGAGGTCGTTCGAAACCCGCTGGGCGCTGCCGGTTTTGCCGGATACGGTAATCCCGGGAATCGCGGCGGCGGCGCCCGTGCCGCCGCCTTCGTTTACGACGCCATACATCCCGGAGACTACCTTGGCGATATTATCCGGATTCCAGTTTTCTTTTCGCGCCGCATCCGGCGCAGCAGCCATTTTCACCAGATGCGGTTTGAACCAGACGCCGCCATTGGCCATCCCGCCGATGGCCGAAGCGAGCTGAATGGGAGTGACCGTCACCGCGCCCTGTCCGATCGACACGGAGATCGTTTCGCCCGCGTACCATTTCTCCCGCTGCGTCCGCATCTTCCACTTGGACGACGGCATTAAGCCTTCGGCCTCGCCGGGAAGATCGATGCCGGTTTTTTGGCCGAGACCTGCCTCCTCGGCATATTGGGCGATGTTGTCGATACCCAGTTTGTTCCCAACGGTGTAAAAGAAAACATCGCAGGAGTGCACGATACCCGCGTGCACATCCACGCTGCCATGGCCGCCCTTCTGCCAGCACTTGAAGAAGCGGCCGTAGAAGTTCGCGCCCCCGCTGCAGCGGACGCTAAAGTTGTCGTCGATGGTGCCGGTTTCGAGGCCGGCCATCGCGACCAGCGGCTTGAACGTCGATCCCGGCGCGAACTGCGCCTGGATGGCCCGGTTGAGCAGGGGATTGTCGGGGTTGGAGGTAATCGCCTTCCAGTCAGAAGCTTTGATGTGCGCGGCGAAGAGATTGGGATCGAACGCCGGGCGGCTCACCATGGCCAAAACCGAACCATCGCGCGGATCCAATGCAACCACCGCGCCTTTTTTGCCGTCCAGAGCCAACTCGGCCACCGCTTGCAGGTCCAGATCGAGGGTCAACTGCAGATTCTGGCCGGGAGTCGCCTCGACGCTCTCGAGCACCTGGTGCTCACGGCCGGCGACATCCACCACCACTCGGCGCTGGCCATCTACTCCCTTGAGAACCTCATTGTACTGTCGCTCCAGTCCGGATTTTCCAACCAGATCGCCCTGTGCGTAGCTGGCGAAGTCGGAGGAGTTAAGCTCCGCTTCGCTGACTTCGCCGACGTACCCGATCACATGCGCGGCGAGACCGTTTTGTGGATACAGGCGGCGGGGCTCCTGAACTACTTCCAGTTCCGGAAAGGTACCGGGGTCGCGGTGTGAATCGATGAATGTCAGCTCGGCTGGTGTCAGGTCGCGCTTGATGGGAATGGGACTGTAGCGCTTCCCGGCCGCATAGCGCTTGACCGTGGCTTTTAAGTCGTCCAGGTCCAGGTGCAGGCCTTCGGCGATGGGGGCCAAGTGCTCGGGCTTAAGATTTTCCTGGGTAAGCTGGACCACGAAGGCGGGCTGATTGTCCACGATGACGCGTCCATCGCGGTCGAGGATCTTGCCGCGCGGAGCAAGCAGCGGAACAATCTTGATGCGGTTCCGCTCGGCCAGCGTGCTGTTGGCTTCATGATCGCGAATCTGAAGCACCCAGAATCCGGCGATCAGGAACAGAAATACCGCGACGGCGGCGTACTGGAACACTGCAATGCGGCCCAGCGCGAACTTGGTATCGTCGCGAAACAGCTGCGCTGAAGAAACTTTCTCCGGACGGTCGGGATCAAGCATCGCCCACCTTCATCGGGCACCTTCCCTTATTACTATCGTCGGGTTAGTCCGTAACATCCAGTTTATCCAAGATGCGAAACAAAGGTACGGCGACCGCAGCATTCAGGACCGCCAGCACCAGGGTTTGAATGGGTTCGAAGGAGATGGCCTCGCCTAGCAGGGCGCGCGCCAGCACCCAATAGAAGAATTGATGAAAAAAGAAAAAAAAGAACGCCAGTACCAGCCGCAACAGGTCGCTGCTTCCTTCAAAACGCTGGCTGACGGATGCTGCGAAATACCCGACCAGCGTCTTGGCGATCCCGTACATCCCTAGGGGATGGCTGGGCCCGGGCCACAGGGCGTCCTGCGTCAGCCCGATACACATACCGAAGACTACTCCGAAGGGCGGAGAGCGCTTCCGCAGCGAAAAATAGACAGTGACGAGAAGCGGCAACTCCAGGTACGCCAGAAACGTAAAAAAGCGCGGCACATACACCTGGAACAGGATCGCGGCCAGCGGAACTCCGATGAGCGTGACCCACCTGAATTTGGCGGTCTTGGTTCTGCGCGGCGGCTCGCTGAATCCAGCGGAAAGGTCGCTCATGGACGCGGCTGGCTTACCGGGGGAGTAGCCGGCGCTGCGGTTTGCGGCGTGGCTTGCTGAGCGGGTATCGCCGCCGGGCGTGCGCCCGGATCGGGAACCTTGTTATCGGGGATCTTATTGAAGTCCGGCGCTCCGCGGCCACGTTCTCCAAAGACATGTTTCTGCTCTTCGCCGATACGCCGCGTACGTTCCACCTCCCGGTCCAAGTCGGTTTCCGCGCCCCCATTGGTGTTGGTTGTGCTGCGGGCCGCGCTCAGGGGATCCGCCGCATCGCCCTCCGCCGGCGGCAGAGGTTGCAGATGAACGGATTGGTTGGATGGGGGCAGGTCGGGTATCGGCTTATGATCGCCCTGGAGGATGACCAGCACGTCTTCCAGACCATGCTGCAAGCCGCTGGGGCTTAGGAAAATCTCCTTGGTGGTGCGGCCCGGGCGGACGGCGGTCACCGTTCCCGCCGGCAAACCCTTCGGAAAGATGCGATCGTCGCCGGAGGTATAAAACCACTCGCCCTGCTCCACGGTTTGTTCGTTCTGAACATAATCCACGATGACGCTGCTGTTCCCGGTGCCTTTCAGCGTTCCATGGACCCTGTTCTTTTGCGATAGCACGCCCGCGGCGAAGGCCGGATCCGTGATCAGCAGCAGATTAGAGGCCGCCGGATAGGCGCTGACAATCTTGCCGACAATTCCATCCGGAGTGATCACCGCCATGCCGGGCTGAATGCCGCTGCCGGTGCCGCGGTCGATCAGAACCACGCGCCCGTTGGAGCCAGGTGAGTTCCCGATGATCCGCGCCGCGACGGTTTTCATTTGGGATTGTTCCTGGAATACAGACAGGGCCTTAGCACGGTCGGTCATATCCAGCTCCGAACGCAGAACCTGATTTTCGAGCTGGACACGATTGAGGTCGGCCTGCAAGTGCTTATTCTGCTCGCGCACGTCGAGCAAGATGAAATAGTCCTTGAAAAAATTGACCGTGCCGCTGCGGCCGCCTTCGAGCAGTCGCGCCAGAGGAGTGACCGCACTCACGGCCCACACGCGAATCAGGCGGATTTCCTGATTGCTTTTGACCTGGTAGGCCAGCAGTACCAGTTGGACGAGAATGGCCGCCACCAGCGCTGTCAGGTTGCGGTAGCGATTGAGAATCAAATCCATAACAACTACTCGGGATTTATTCCGGCTGTTCTAATTCCACGTCTCTTATTCCACGTCTCTATTCCACGTCGTTATTCAACAGCGATGCGGCGCAAGAGCGCAAACTCCGTCAGCATTTTGCCAGTTCCCAGCACCACCGACGCCAGCGGATCTTCAGCGATCGACACCGGGAGGCCGGTTTCATGCCGGATCCGCTTGTCCAAATTCTTAATCAATGCGCCGCCGCCGGTGAGCACAATTCCTCTGTCACTGATATCGGCGGAAAGTTCCGGAGGAGTACGCTCGAGCGCCACGCGGATGGCGTTCATGATGGTCGCGATACCTTCGGAAAGCGCCTCGCGGATTTCCTCGTCCGCCACCGTGATGGTCTTCGGCACTCCCTCGATCAGGTTGCGGCCCTTGATTTCCATGGTGAGCGGCTTGTCCAGGGGAAACGCCGAGCCGATCTGTATCTTCACTTTCTCGGCGGTGGTTTCGCCGATCAGCAGATTATATTTGCGCTTCATATACTGCACAATGGCGTCGTCCATGGCATTGCCGGCGACGCGCACCGAGCGCGAATACACGATGCCGGAAAGCGAAATGACGGCGACGTCGGTAGTGCCGCCGCCGATATCGACCACCATGTTCCCGGCCGGCTCGGTGATGGGCAGGCCCGATCCGATGGCCGCCACCATGGCTTGTTCCACCAGATATACTTCGCTCGCCTTGGCGTGATACGCGGAATCGATCACCGCGCGCTTTTCTACCTGGGTGATCTCGCTGGGTACTCCAATGATGATGCGCGGATGAACCAGCATCTTCCGTCCATGCGCTTTCTGAATGAAGTAATTCAGCATGCGCTCGGTGACTTTGAAGTCGGCGATTACGCCGTCCTTCATGGGACGAATGGCAACGATGTTGCCGGGCGTGCGGCCCAGCATCTCCTTGGCTTCCTTGCCCACGGCTTCCACTTCGCCGGTGTTCTTATTCAAGGCGACGATGGAGGGCTCGTTGACTACGATGCCTTTGCCCTTGGCGTAGACCAAAGTGTTGGCCGTGCCAAGGTCGATGGCCAGATCGGATGAGAACACACTAAACAGCGACCGCAGATTCATAAGAAAGAATTCGACGTACTAAGGTCTTTTCAGGAGGTCAGATCTGGCCAAGCTTAACTCTGAAGGTACCATAAGGGCTAGATACGGGCAAGGTTTTTTGTTTTCAGCGCGCTAGACTGGAATAGGTGATCTCCAGACGTACTTTTTTAGCGCTGCCCCTGGCGGCCGCCTGCACTCGTCCCCAGGAAAACTTTCGGGGCTATGCGTTCATCGCCAACCAGGAGGGAGGAGCGGTGGCGGCAGTAGATTTGGGCGCTCTGGCGGTGGCCCGGCACATCCCGCTGGAGGGGGCGCCGACGGAGGTCACGGCGGCCCTGCAACGTCCCTCGGTGTACGTCCTGACACCAGACAATGGCACCGTCCACGAGATTCAGATCGACAGCCTCCGGCTGGCCCGTAAGCTAACCGTGGCATCGCAGACCATTACGATGGCGCTGGCTCCCGACGAACAGACCTTGTACATTCTGGCGCGGGAACCGCGTTTACTGGTTGCGGTGGCGTTGGATAACTTCAAGGTGGAGTGGAAGTTACCCCTTCCCGATGAACCGATTGGGCTGGCTATCTCGCCAGATAAGAAAACGGCCGCTGTCAGTTCGGCTCGGGCGGTCCATCTGGTGGATCTGGAAGCCCGGCGTCTGAGCGCACCCCTGGGACAAGGCGAATACGGCCCAGTGTTATTCCACGCCGAAGGCAAAACCTTGCTGGCTGGGAATCGCGGGGAGCGGCTGCTATCGGCTTACAGTGTCGTGGCTCGGCGTCTGATCACGCACCTCCCGCTGGCCGTCCGGCCGGATCAATTGTGCCTAAGCCGTGACCGCGGCCAGCTCTTCGTAACCGGGGAAGGAATGGACGCCGTGGTGGTGGTTTACCCCTACGATACGCCGCAAGTTGGCGACACCGTTCTGGCGGGTCACGCCCCGGGAGCCATGGATGTATCGGAAGATTTGCTGTTCATTGCCAGTCCCACGTCCGGCGATGTGAGTATTCTCAGCATCGCGACGCGCAAGGTCATGGCCGTTGTGCCGGTTGGAAGCGATCCGGCTTTTATCCGAGTGATGAACAACGATCAGTACGCTTTGGTGCTCAATCGAAAATCGGGCGACATGGCAATTCTGAGCGTAGCCGCGATCGCCCAGAAGAAGAATCGCTATAGTCCGGTGGGTTTGCGTGCGATGATTCCGGTGGGTTCGCGGCCGGTGAGTGTGGTCGTAAGGGCGGTCTAGCGCTTGTTCCCGAGCTGGATCGAAGTGGGGTTTACCGGATGATCCAGTTCGCTCAACGCAGCCTGAAGCATTTCCTCGCCGGATGCGGACAGAGGAAGGGGGCCGGACGGCGCGAGGGGTGCGTTGCGTTTAAGGGTGACGAGGAGATCTTTGATCTCAGTAAGCGTGGTCGCGATCTGAAAAACTTTTAGGACGCAAGCGGCGAAGACCGCAAACGTCATAATGCTGAGAATGCTGCTGAGGCCGCCCATGTAGTCCATCGGTAAGCTCCTGCCGGGTATGATCGGCTGGGATGGCCGGGGAACTTTAGTTGCTCGAAACGACACGTACTCCCAATGCATCCAAGGAGTTAGATGACGACGTTTAGGCCGCAAATCAGGACGACGATCAGTTTTGGTGTCTGCGTCTCCCTTCTGGCGCTGGGCTGCGCGATCCCCGTGGGGGCGGCCGATTCCATGGATCTCCAGCGCACCCTGAAGGGGGTCCAAGACCGCTACAACAAGATCCAGACCTTACAGGTCAAATTTACGGAAAAACTGACTTCACGGGGGCGAACGCGGACCGATTCCGGGACGTTGTACCTGCGCAAAAAGGGCAAGATGCGTTGGGAGTACGCTTCCGGAACACTGTTCATCTCCGACGGCAAGTTCATCTTTTCCTATTATCCGGACGAGCATCGCGCGGAGAAGACCAGCATGAAGGAAACCGACGACATGCGCGCGCCCCTGGCTTTTTTGCTGGGCGATATCGATTTCGCCCGGGACTTCGGCCAGTACGATTCGAAGCCCGAGGACGGGGGCTTACTGATCACCGCCCTGCCCAAGTCCGATAAATTTCCCTATACACAAGTGACGTTTCTGGTCACGCCGGATTTCATGATCCGCAGGCTCTCCGTAAAGCTGCAGAATAACGACCTGATAACGTTCGCCTTCGAGGATGAAAAGACAAATCCACTGCTGACGGAGGCGCTGTTCCAGTTCACTGCTCCGAAGGGCGTCGAGTTGGACGACCTGACCCGCTAACATCGGTTTCCGCCTGAGAATTTCGCGCGATCCCGTACACCAATATTGGCGAGGGACAATCATGCAGCCTGCCGACCGCAATCGCCTGATCCTGCAAATGCTGGTGCAGATGGAGAAGCAGTTCGGGAAAGGCTCGGTTCTGCAGTTGGGCTCCCGCAACGCATTGCCCGTCACGGTGATTTCGTCGGGATCCATCTCGGTCGATTCCGCATTGGGCGTGGGCGGATTCCCCCGGGGCCGTGTTGTGGAGGTCTTCGGGCCGGAATCCTCCGGCAAGACCACCCTGGCATTGCAGGTGATCGCGCAGGCACAGGCTGCCGGCGGCGCGGCCGCCTTTGTGGACGCCGAACATGCTCTCGATCCCACCTACGCCCGTAAGCTGGGTGTGGACATCGACAGCCTGATCGTATCCCAGCCCGATTACGGCGAGCAGGCGCTCGAAATCACCAGTGCGCTGATTTCTTCCGGCGTCATCGACGTAGTGGTGGTGGATTCGGTAGCTGCTTTGGTCCCTAAGGCGGAGCTGGATGGCGAGATGGGCGACAGCTTCATGGGACTGCACGCCCGGCTGATGTCACAGGCACTGCGTAAGATCACCGGGGCGGTAGCCAAAGCCAACGCCTGCATGATCTTCATTAATCAGATCCGCGAAAAGATCGGGGTGATGTTCGGAAATCCGGAAACCACCACCGGAGGTCGCGCCTTGAAGTTCTTTTCGTCCGTACGGGTGGAAGTGCGGCGCATGTCGGCGATCAAGGATGGCGAGACGCTGATCGGGAATCGCACCAAGATCAAGGTCGTGAAAAACAAGATCGCGGCGCCCTTCCGCGAGGCCGAAGTCGATATCCTTTACGGCGAGGGCATTTCGCGCGAAAGCGATCTGATCGACCTGGGGGCGGAGCACGGCGTGGTCGAGAAATCGGGCGCCTGGTTCAGTTTTGCCGGAGAACGCCTGGGCCAGGGTCGCGATAATGCCAGGGTGTTCCTGAAGGAGCATCCCGAGATCCGCCAGCGCATCGATACGGGCCTGCGAGAGAAGATCGGCTTGCCGAAGTCTGAGCATGCGGCTAAGCCCGTCGCTGTGGAATCCTCCCGTTCGACCGCGCAGACCGCTTAAAAAATCCAGCCGCAAATAAACGCGAATCAACGCAAATACCGGGCCGCCTGGTTTGATAGAATCAGCGTGGAGTTTGCATCTATGAAGAAGATCTCGCGGCGAAGGTTCGTCGAAGGTACCAGCGCCGGAATCGTTGCTGTTGCGGCGATACCTGAAATCAAGGCTCAGGACAAACCAATCCCTACTCAGGCTGGTGTTCCCCGGACCCCCATAAAGATCACCATCAACGGCGTGGATCGACGCGTGGAAGTTGAAGACCGATGGACGCTGGTGGAGCTGCTGCGCGATCACCTGGATCTGACGGGAACCAAGATCGGCTGCGATCGCGGCGAGTGTGGCGCCTGCACGGTTCTGGTGGATGGCACTCCGCTGTATTCGTGCAGCCAACTGGCGGTGTGGATGAACGGGCGCTCGATCCAGACCGTCGAAGGGCTGGCCAAGAACGGCAAGCTCGATCCTTTGCAAGAAGCTTTCATCGAGCATGACGCGCCGCAGTGCGGCTACTGCACCTCCGGGCAATTGATGATCGCCAAAGCTCTGCTGATGAAGAATGCGCGGCCGACGCGCGATGAGGTTCGAACAGCGATGACCGGCAATCTGTGCCGCTGTTCGAATTACAACCACTACGTGGAAGCCGTCATGGCTGCGGTGAAGGCATGACTCCCCTCAAGACGGTTGGCCATGGGACGCATCGCATTGATGCTCTCCAAAGAGTTACAGGCGCCGCGAAATACACCAGCGACGTTCATCTGCCGGGTATGCTGTACGCGCGTGTTCTGCGCAGCCCGCACCCGCACGCCAGGATTCGCAAGATCGATTTCTCCAAGGCGATGGCGCTGCCCGGAGTGAAGGCGATCCTGACCCACGAAAATTGCGACATCACCTGGAGCAGCGGCGATCAGCTCGGCCAGCGCCGCCTGTTCAACAACCCGGTTCGTTTCGCAGGAGACCCGGTGGCTGCGATTGCCGCGGTCGACCGGCACGTAGCCGAAGACGCGACGCGCTTGATCGAAGTCGACTACGAGGTCCTGCCGTTCCTGACGGACGTAGAAGAAGCTGTGAAGCCGGGCGCGGTCGCGATCCACGAGGGAGGCAACCTCTCTCTCAACAATCAGCGCCAGCCGGCGCCGCAGACCTATAAGCGCGGCAATGTCGCGGACGGACTCAAAGCCGCCGACCGCGTCTTCGAGGCCAGCTTCACTTCGGCGCATCACAACAACGCGCAGCTCGAAATGCGAGTGTCGATCGCCGAATGGAGTGGAGATAGGTTGACCGTCCATGCCGCGACCCAGGGCATTGCGAATTGCCGCACGGACATCGCCAAGGATCTCAAGATGTCCGCGGACAACGTCAGGGTCATCAGCGAATACATGGGCGGCGGGTTCGGCAATAAGAACCAGTGCCAGGATTCCGACCTGATGGCCGCGCTACTCGCCAAGCAGGCGGGCGTACCGGTGAAACTCGAGTTCACCCGCAAAGAAGACTTCGTCGCCGTGCATGGTCGCTGGTCCAGCCGGCAGTCATATAAAGTCGGCGTGAAGAATGACGGAACGCTGACGGCGATCGAGTTTACTGCTCTCACCGGCGCGGGTGCGTATCGCAAAGGCTCCTGCGATCTTTCAGGCACCGAGATTTATCAGGTGGCACATCTGGAGACCAGCGTCTCTCCCGTCTATACGAACACCGCCGTGGCCGCGAATTATAGGGCGCCGGCGTATCCGCAGGGCGTGTTTGGGATCGAGTCGCTGATGGACGACGTGGCTTACGCCGTCAAGATGGATCCCATGGAATTCCGCCTCAAGAACATGACGCGGAAGTTCCGCGATCAAACGCCGTATACCAGCATCGGGCTCGAAGACTGCATCCGCAAAGGCGCCGAAAAATTCGAGTGGACCAAGCGCTGGAATCCGGTGCCCGGTTCGGGTGCGGGACCAGTTAAACGCGGTGCGGGGATGGCCATGGGGATGTTCGGCTCGGGCCTGGGCCGCAGCAGCGCTGTGGTTCGCCTGGACGGCCAGGGCCAATATCATCTGCACGTCGGCGTGACCGACATCGGAACCGCCGCAAAGACCACCATGGGCCTGATCGCCGCGGAAGAGTTGGGTGTTCCGCTCGAAAAGGTTAACGTCGTCTGGGGCGATACCGACACTTGTCCATACTCGGTTGGTGAATCCGGCAGCCGTACTACGGTGCAAACCGGCATGGCCGTGATTGAGGCGGTGCGCGACCTGAAGAAGCAGATTGCCGCGAAAGGCGCGCCGAAGGGTACCGAAGTCCTGACGGCGATGGCGACCACCAATCCGCCGCCGCTGCAAGGACAGAGCCGCAATTCCTTCGCCGCCCATTTTGCCGAAGTCGAGGTGAACGTCGAGACCGGTCGCGCGATCGTCACGAGGTTCGTTTCGGCGCACGATAGCGGACGGATTGTGAATCCGCTGACGGCGCAAAGCCAGGTGCAGGGAGGGGCGATCCAGGGGATCGGGATGGCACTGCACGAAGAACTGCTGTACGACAAACGGTCGGGTCTGCCGCTCAATGCCGGTTACTACGGCGCGCGCATCATGACGCATCTGGACGCGCCCATGGTCGACGTCGTTTGGATTGAGACTGACGAACCGTATGGTCCCTTTGGAGCCAAGACGTTGGGCGAGCCGACCATCATTCCGGCGGTGGCCGCGGTGGCGAACGCGATTTATAACGCGATCGGGCGGCGAGTCAAGAGTCTTCCCATAACTCGCGACAAGATTCTGGGGGTGTTGGCATGAAAGCGTTTTCTAACGTCAATGCGCGCGATATGAAGGACGCCGCCAGCCAGCTCCAGGCGGCATCGAAAAAAGGTCAGAGCGCTGTGATCGTAGGTGGTGGCAGCGATGCCTTGGGGATGGTCAAGGAACGCCTGATCACGCCCGATGTGCTGGTCAGTCTAAAATCGATTCGCGGACTCGATCGTGTGACAGAGAAGGGCGGGGAAGTGGTCATCGGCGGGCTGATCACGCTCGACGCGTTGAGCCGCGATCCGCTGATCCGCAAGAACTACAACGTACTCGCGGAAGCGGCAGGACACGTGGGGACGCCCCAGATTCGCAACGCCGGGACGCTCGCCGGGAACGTTTGCCAGCGGCCCTGGTGCTGGTATTACCGCAACGGGTTCCCGTGCTTCAAGAACGGCGGGAACACCTGCTTCAGCATTACGGGCGAAAACGAGTTCCACGCGATTTTCGGCGGCGGCCCGAGCTTTATCGTGCATCCGTCGGATACCGCGCCGGCGCTGGTGGCGCTGGACGCGAAATTCCGCATTGTGGGAGCCTCGGGCGAGCGGACGATCGCCGCGGCCGATTTCTTCAAGTTGCCCACCGTAAACCCCGCGCGAGAGAACGTTTTGGCGAATGATGAGGTGCTGGCCGAGATTCATTTGCCCGCGGCTAAGGCGGGCGCTCGCAGCACCTATCACAAGGAGATGGATCGCGAGTCCTGGACGCACGCGGTGGTCAGCGTCGCCGTGGTGATGGAGATGGACGGCCAGGTCTGCAGGGCGGCTCGAGTGGTGATAGGTGGAGTGGCCCCGATCCCCTGGCGAGTCCCGAAGGTCGAAGCGATGCTTGCGGGAAAGCGCATCACGCCCGGGCTGGCTGCGCAGGCCGGAGCCGTGGCTGTCGAGGGCGCCCGTCCCCTCGCAAAAAATCAATACAAAGTTCCGCTGACTCAGGCTGTGGTGAAGCAGACGCTCGCGGGGCTGGCTGGTTAGCAGCGGGTGGAGCGCACGCAGGTTGGAATCGTGGGGGCCGGACCCGCCGGGCTCATTCTTTCGCACCTCCTGCACCTGGAAGGGATCGATTCCGTCGTCCTTGAGGTGCACACGCAAAAGCACATAGAGGAGCGCGTTCGCGCGGGAGTGCTCGAGCAGGGAACTGTCGAACTGCTTACCGAAATAGGCGTCGGAGACCGCCTCAAACGTGAAGGGCTGGTTCACCACGGCGTCGAGTTTCGCTTCCAGGGCCAGGGCCATCACATCGATTTCCAGTCTCTGGTGGGGCGCTCGATCACTATCTATGCCCAGCAGGAAGTGGTCAAAGATCTCGTGAAAGCCCGCCTGGCGTCCGGTGCGCAGATCGTGTTCGAGGCGAAAGATGCCAGCGTTCACGATCTCACATCGACGTCGCCCAAGATCCGCTATCGCAAGGACGGCGCGGAGCATGAGCTGGCCTGCGACTTCATCGCGGGCTGCGACGGATTTCACGGCGTCTGCCGGGCATCGATTGAAAAGAGTCTGACGATGTATGAACGGACGTACCCGTTCGCCTGGCTCGGCATTCTGGCGCAGGCGCCTCCGTCTTCAAGAGAATTGATCTACGCGAATCATGAGCTGGGCTTTGCGCTGCTGAGTATGCGGTCACCGGAGATCTCGCGCTTGTACATTCAGTGCGACCCGGACGAAGATATCGCCAACTGGCCCGACGCCCGCATATGGGAGCAGCTGCATCTGCGGTTCGCAACGCGCGACGGCAAGTGGGAACTCTCGGAAGGGCCGGTGATCCAGAAAAACATTGCCGAAATGCGCAGTTTCGTGGCGGATCCGATGCAGTACGGCCGGTTGTTCCTGGCCGGCGACGCGGCGCATATCGTCCCGCCGACCGGAGCGAAGGGGCTAAACCTGGCCGCGACGGATGCTCGGGTTCTCGCCCGGGCTCTAGCCGACTTTTATGGCTCCGGCAGCACCGACGTGATGGACCGGTATTCAGAAATCTGCCTGCGGCGCTGCTGGAAAGTCCAGCATTTCTCCTGGTGGATGACGTCGATGCTTCACCGCATTCCGGGTGAGAGCGCGTTCGACCGGCGGCGGCAACTCGCGGAGTTGGACTACGTCACAAGTTCTCGTGCCGCTTCGACGGCGCTCGCGGAACACTACACCGGCTTGCCGTTTACCATGTAAGAATGCCGGGCGAGGTCTTGATCATTGGCGGCGGATTGATCGGCAGCTCCAGCGCTTGGCGGTTGGCGCAGAGAGGCGCTCGCGTCACTCTTGCCGACGCCGGAAATCTGGGGGGCGAAGCAAGTCCCGCTGGGGCCGGAATGCTCTCGCCCGAAGCGGAATTCGACACGCCGTCGGTATGGCTCGATCTTGGTCTTGAGAGCATGCGCCTCTATCCGTCGTTCGTCGACGAGCTGCAGGCGGAGACCGGAATCGACGTCGACTTTCAAATGTTTCACCCGGATGACGGGATAGTCGATCCTGCTGCTCTTTTGCGGGCTCTGCGCAGTGCCTGCGAGAAACGCAAAGTCCGCATCACCCCGGAGCGGGTGACGGCCGTTGACCCGCGCGACTATAATGCCGTGATCATCGCAGCGGGTGCATGGTCGGGATACGTTCACGTGAAGCCCAACGTGACTCTTCCCGCGGTCGTTCCCATCAAGGGTCACTTAATCGGATTCCAGCTGGAGCCCGGCGCATTGGGGCCCACACGCCGCCAGGGTGAAACTTATGTACTGCAGCGATCCAGCGGATTCTTAATAGCCGGATCGAACGAACAGGATATTGGCTTCGACTGCGCCGTGGACATAACGATCTGCCGGGACATCCATCGCCGTGCGGCGCAATTATTTCCGCCGCTGGAACACTTGATGCCAGTGAAGCGCTGGATCGGATTCCGGCCGCGCTCAGCGAGCGGAGTTCCGCACATCGGCCAAGTGGAAGGCGTCAACGTATGGCTGGCGTATGGGCATTATCGCAACGGAATCCTGCTGACTCCGGTCACCGCCCAGCGCATCGCCGAGCAAATAAGTGACGCGATGCCAATCGTCTGATAGCGGTCTAGCGCAGCCCGAACGTGTACAGCGCATTGCCGGCCTGAATGCTGATGTATTGCTTACCGTTCAACTGGTAGCTCATAGGTCCGGCGGAAACCGATGGTCCGAGGTTCGTCTCCCACAGCAGTTTACCGTCGCGCGCGTCCAGAGCCACGAACTGCCCGTCGCGTCCACCGCCGAACAGCACATTCGACGCAGTGGTGAGGATTCCACCCTCGGTGGAAGGCGCAGATAAGCGGAAAGACCATTTTTTATCGCCGGTCTTCGGATCCATGGCCACGATGGCGCTATAAACGTCATCAGTGGTGGCGCCCCCGCGCGGGAAGGTGCCCGTAAAGCTCTGGCCGTCGTGGAACTCGGGCGGCTCCTCGCCCTTTACGTAGGTGCTGGAGCTGTTCTCCCAGGCTGGAATATAGAAAAGTCCGGTGGCCGGGCTGTAGGACGGGTTGTACCAGTTGGTCCCACCCTGGTTGCCGGGATAGACCAAAGTCCCTTCCTTGGTGGGCACGATGCCGGGAGCTGCCATGGGGCGCCCTTTCTCGTCGAAACCCGTGGCCCAGTTCACTTTGGTGAACGGCTTGCCCATGATGAATTTGCCGTCAGTCCGATCCAGCACGTAGAACATGCCGTTGCGATTGGCCCACAGCATGACCTTGCGCGGCCGCCCTTGAATCTGGACGTCCGCCAGCACGGGGACCTGCGTCGCATCCCAGTCGAATTCGTTGTGCGGCGAAAATTGATAGTGCCACTTCAGTTTGCCCGTATCGGCATCCAGCGCGACCACCGAGGAGCTGTAGAGGTTATCGCCCAGCCGCGCGTCGCCATTCCAATCCGGGCCGGCATTGCCGGTGCCCCACATGGTGAGATTCGTGTCGGGATCGTAGGAACCCGTTACCCAGATCGGCGCGCCGCCGTGCAGGTAGGAATCGTTGGGCTTGCCGTCTTTGCCCAGCCAGGTTTCATAGCCTGGTTCGCCGGGTCCGGGGACTGTGTTGAAGCGCCATACTTCCTTGCCGGTATTCGCGTCGTAGGCCACGATGAAGCCACGGATTCCGTGCTCGCCGCCGGCGACTCCGGTAATCACTTTGTCCTTCACCACCAGCGGGGCGACGGTCATGGAGTACTGCTGCTTGTAATCGGCGACGTCCGTCTTCCATAGTTCCTTCCCGGTCTTGGCGTTGATCGCGATCATCTGCGCATCGAGAGTCGCGAGAAATAGTTTGTCGCCTAAAATCGCCACGCCGCGAGTCAGGTTGCCGCAGCAAGGATTTACGGTCCCCGCGGCGGGCTTGTGGAAGTAGGTCCAGATGGTCTTGCCGGTGGCCGCGTCGAGCGCGATCACATCATTGGGGCTCTGGATGGTGTACATAACGCCATCCACCACCAGGGGCGTGTTCTCCTGCTTGTCCAAGGTGCGCGTCTGAAAGACCCACTTGAGCGTCAGATCCTTGGCATTGGCTGGCGTGATCTGTGTGAGCGGCGTGTGGCGCTGGCTCATAGTACCGCCCGAGTAGCTCAGCCAGTTCTGCGGTTCCTGGCTGGCTTTGAGGATCCGCTCGAAAGGAACGTTGGTCACCGGAGCTTCGCGGTTCACGGGGCCGCCGCGGCCTTGAGCGAACATCAAACCTGTCAACGAAACAAACGCAACGACGCACTTGGTCATAAAAACCTCACCTCTGTTTTGGGACACCCTGCCGCCGGTTATCTTAACACAGCCCCGGTTGTCTGAGCTCACGGCTAGACGGGCCCTAGTGCCGTTGTGCGCGCACCTTCGGCGCTGCGATTCGAACTTCTTCCGCGATGGCTCGCGCCAATTCCCGCTGCACGGCAAAAGGGTCACGGGTTCCGCGCTCATACTCGCCGGCCCACTCCTTCCAGCCGCGCTCAGGATTGATGAGCAGCGCCGCAATTCGGCGCTGGTCCTGATCCTGCCGTACGGAGACTTCCAGCACGGCCTCCACTCCCAGATCCTTGGCGATCCGGCCCGGAGCAATCTCCGCCGGCCCCATGCGCGTCCGATATTCAGCTACCACCGGCCAGGCGACCACTCGTACTCCGGGGTTCTTTGAAAGCTCCATGGATACAGCTTCCGCGAGGCCGTCCGCAAACTCTGCGTTTCCGGAATCGGAAGAGGGAATCGCCGCGATGGTCACGACTTCGGCCCCCGCCGATGTCTGACTTCGCATCAACAGGAGCACAGCGGCAACCACGCCGATCACCATGATGCCGGCGGCCGCGAGCCACTTCAACCGCTGCGCTCCTGCGGGTAGTACGGCGGCCGGAGTCGCCTCAAAAGTGGGAGCGTAGCTGCCCTTCCGGAACACGATCCGCACCGAATCGCCCTGGCCTCCACCCTCGTAATACTCCTGGAGCTTGCTTCGCAGACGGCCTGCTTCCACGCGAACAATCGGGTCCATGCGAGGGTCGAAGTCTTGGCCTCGATCGAACACCTCGACGCCGAGCAGATACTCCTTCAGCTCGGAACCACCACCTGCTAAAGTCTTCTCCACCGCGTACCTCAGGAATCGGCTCAGGCGTGTCGCATTCAAGAACTCCGGAGCAGCCAGAACGCGATCGAGCGCGGCACGCACTTGTTCTTCGGGTAACACCGTACTCACTGTCCCAGACTCGCCTCCTAAATTCAACATAAGTTACAGTTTGTTACCGTAACATCACCCCCGGTTACTGGTGAGCGGCGGCCTCCGAGGCGCAAGCTGGCGATCAGGAGGTGCATACAATGCACAAAGCATTACAACTCGTCGTTCTGACAACCGGACTGGCCGCCTCGGCCTTGGCCGGTCCCACGCTGGCATGTCACGAATGGGTGTCCACGCCCGGATCCGTTTTCGAGACTCTCGACCCGTTACGCACCCTGGCAATGGGTGCGTACGACTCGGCAAAAAAAGAAGCTGTCCGGGCCAAGCTGGTGCAACTGCGCGCCGAGATCAAGCCGGACGATCCGGTGTCCCTGCTTAAAGCCGGCTATTGGGCGGAGGTACTGCATGCGATCGGCGTGTCACCCGACACTGATGGTCCCGAGCTGATGCTGCGCGCGCTCGCGCTACGGCCCAACGACGCGGAGTATGAGTTCATGGCGGCGTTGGCGTATTTTGATCATGACACCGCTACGTTCCAGAGGCATTGGGATCGCGCCCAGCAATTGGCCAAGCCCGGGACAGCCGTAACAAAGAACCTAGAATTGTTCAGGAAAATTCTAGCCGAGAGGCAGGTTTAAGCCACTTCCGCCAAAACGTACGGTCCCTCCGGAACCACGGCGATCCGGCTGCTCTCTGGCAACTCCGCAAACAGCGCCTTAACGGCTTCGGAGGGATCTCGGAAGCCCGGTCCCCACAACCCTCGGATGAATTGCTCCGGCACGCCCGGAACGCAGTACGACACCTTGGCCTTCTGCGTCGCCAGCGCGAGCTTTTCGAGCTGCCACTGGTCTATCGTGACCGGCACGCCTTCGATCGATCGCAGGAATTCCGTATCGGAGGTATGCTCGCAGACCATGCGGGTGAATTCCGGCGCGCCCACGCCTTCATCGCAAGCCCCGAACAGAAGAATGTTGCCGCCTTGCCGCACGATCTGGGAAGCGGCCGTGATCCCCTTGATGCTCTGGTAAAACGTCATGTCGAGCGGAAATCCCGCGCCGGTAGTGATCACGGCGTCGAACGGTTTGTCGACCGTCTGCATGAGCGCCTTTGAAACCCACTGAACACCGGTGCGATGCGCCGCTATGGGTTCGCCGGCAAACACCGCGGCGATTTTCCTATCGCGAGTGAGCGAAACGTCGACAATGAAATCATGCCGCGCCATGCGGGCGATTTCGAGCAGCTCGGCATGCAGAGGGTTATCGTCGATTGATCCTTCGCGCGCCCGCGGATCGCGCATGAAGCGCGAGCTGTGCAACTCCTTGATGGTCGCCTCCGCGGCCAAGCCGGGCGCAACCAGCTTGCGGCCTCCCGAAAATCCGAGCATCAGATGCGGCTCGATAAACCCGAGCGAAAGATGGAGATCCGCGCCGATAAAGCGCTCGTCGACGAACACCGGCGTGCCCGATTGGGTAGTACCGATGCGGCGATGCTGGGCGGCATTGCGCGCGTCGTGGTTCAGAACTTCGAAATTCGAGGCCGTCTCTTCGCCCACGATGTGCCGGATCTCAGCTGGTGTCGCTGCGCGGTGCAGTCCCGTCGCGATCAGGATACGGATGCCTTCCTTCGGAATGCCGGCGGCCTGCAAACGCCGCAGGAGTGGCGGCAGAACCACGGGATTCGGAGCAGGTCGCGTGATATCGCATACGGATATCGCCGCCGTGTGCTTTCCGGCTGCGAGCGTCGCGAGCGACGGCCCGGCGACCGGACGATCGAGTGCAGATTCGATCGACGCTACCGGATCCGCCAGCGCCGCGATCGAAGGGCACTGAAGAAAGCTGTATTCGTGCGAATCAGGAAGGTCGATCTCAAGGCCCGTACGGCCAAAGGCAAGCTGCGCGCGCATCAACCTAAATCTAACATCAGGCGTTCACGTCGATCACCAACCGGCCCCGAATCTGGCCTGCCAGAATTTTCTCGCCCAGCTCGAACACTTTCCCCAGAGGCGCGACATCGGTCAGGGAATCCACCAGTTTCACAGGCAGATCCTGAGCCAGCCGCGACCAGATCTCCAGGCGCAGCGCCTTTGACGCCTTCGACGAATCGATTCCCAGGAGGTTCGCGCCGCGCAGGATGAACGGGAAAACCGTTGTGTTGAGCGCAGCGCCGCCCGCCAGCCCGCATGCCGCGACGCTCCCGTGCTGGGCCAGGGATCGCAGGATCGCCGCCAGCGTGTCGCCGCCCACTGAATCGATTGCCGCCGCCCACCGTTCGCCATCCAACGGGCGTTTGGAAGGAGCAGCCAGTGTCGTTCGGCTCATGATTTCCGTGGCGCCCAGGCCGCGTAGATATGGGTGCAACTCCGGCCTGCCCGTGGAAGCCACAACGCTGTACCCGAGGCTAGCCAGCAGTGCGATCGCCAGGCTGCCGACCCCGCCGGCCGCGCCAGTGACCAGTACTTCGCGGCCTTCCGGCTTCAGTCCGTGTTTTTCGAGCGCCAGCAGGCTCTGCATCGCGGTGAAGCCAGCCGTTCCGATCCCCATGGCTTGAACCAGAGTCATTCCCTGAGGCAGAGGAACAATGTGTTCAGCGTTCAATCGCGCCAGTTGCGCGTACCCACCCCACATGGTTTCCGAAGTTCCGCATCCGGTCACCACGACTTCATCGCCAGGCCGGAAGTCAGGCGAGGATGATTCTTCCACGGTCCCCGCGAAATCGACGCCTGGAACCATCGGAAAATTGCGGATCACGCCCGGCCTGCCGGTGACGGCCAGACCGTCCTTGTAGTTCAGGCTGGAATAGGCAATCCGGATTAAAACCTCTCCCGGCGGAAGCGCCGATCGGTCCAGCTTTTGAATGGAGGCCGAAGTCTTTCCATTCTCTTGGGTAACTAGAATCGCCGTGAAGGTCGTCACTGTGGGTATCATAGTCTGTTTAAGATCATGACCGTTTAGATGCAACCACACCCAAGTTCCTCCCGGCCCTACCTGCCTATCCTCCTGATCCTGTTCATGGGAAGCGGCTGCGCTGCATTGATTTACGAGATCGTCTGGTTCCAGCTGCTGCAGTTGGCCATCGGTTCCTCCGCGGTTTCCCTGGGCGCGCTGCTGGGGACTTTCATGGGCGGGATGTGCCTGGGCAGCATCCTGCTTCCCAAGAAAATTTCGATGCGGCATCATCCGCTGCGCGTATACGCCTATCTCGAACTGGGGATCGGCGTGCTGGGCCTGCTGGTGCTATGGCTGATTCCGGTTCTGGATCGCGTCTATGCCGCCGTCGCCAGCATCGGCCTGCAGGGTGTCTTTCTGCGAGCCGTAGTAGCGGCCATCTGTCTGCTGCCGCCTACGCTTCTGATGGGGGCATCGCTCCCGGCCATCGCGCGCTGGATCGAGACCACTCCCAGCGGCATTTCCTGGCTCGGATTCTTTTACGGCGGAAATATCGCCGGAGCGGTGTTGGGGTCCCTGGTCGCCGGATTCTATCTGCTGCGGGTGTACGACATGGCGTTTACAACATACACCGCCGTGTTCATCAACGCGGCCGTGGGTTGCATCGCACTGCTGCTGGCCCGATCGGCGGATTACAGACCGCCCCAGGCGGCTGCTTCTCCGGGACCGGTGCGATCGAACGAAGCGAATATCGTCTATCTGGTGATCGGAATCTCGGGCCTGTGTGCGCTGGGCGCCGAAGTCGTCTGGACCCGGCTCCTGGCGACCATGATGGGCGCGACGGTATACACCTTCTCGATAATTCTCGCCGTGTTTCTGGTCGGATTGGGTATCGGCAGCAGTGTGGGGGCCTTGCTGGCGAGATCGATCGCGCGGCCACGCGCGGCGCTGGGGCTGTGCCAATTCCTGGCGGCAGCGGGCGTCGGGTGGACGGCGTACATGCTGGCCGATTCCATCCCCTATTGGCCCGTGAACCCGATTCTTTCCAGCAGTCCGTGGTTCACCTTCCAGATCGACCTGGTTCGCACTTTATGGGCCGTGCTGCCGGCCACGCTCATGTGGGGCGCGAGCTTTCCGCTGGCGCTGGCGGCGGTGGCTGCTCCGGGCGAAGACCCCGGGCGGCTGGCGGGGGAAACCTACGCGGCGAATACAGTAGGTGCGATTGTCGGGGCGCTCGCGTTCAGCATAGTGATCATCCCTCTGGCGGGAACCAGGAACGCCGAGCGAATCCTGATGACCATCTCAGCCGTCGGGGCGATGATGGCGCTGGTGTATCTCGGGAAGAAGTTTGCTGGATGGCTGCTAGCCGGTTGCTTCGTAATTTCTTTCCTGATCCGCACCGTCGACGACGTGCCCTGGCTGTCGCTGGCCTACGGCCGCCGCGCGATTACCACCACCGATGCCGGCCAGCCGCTGTATATCGGCGAAGGAAGGAATTCCTCCATCGTGATTTCGCAGCTTCCCAGCGGCCAGCGTTACTTTCACGTCAGCGGGAAAGTGGAGGCTTCCACGGAACCGTTCGATATGCGCCTGCAGCGCATGCTGGGGCACCTTTCCGCGCTGGTCGATAAAGATCCCCGCTCGGTTCTCATTGTAGGGTTCGGGGCAGGCGTTACCGCGGGATCGTTCACGACTTATCCCGATATCGGGAGGATAGTCATCTGCGAGATCGAGAAACTGATTCCGCCGGCGGCCACGCAGTATTTTGGCAACGAGAACTACCATGTGATGAACGATCCCCGCACGGACATTCACTACGACGATGCGCGTCACTTCGTGCTGACCACTTCAGAGCAGTTCGACATCATCACGTCGGATCCGATTCATCCCTGGGTGAAGGGCGCCGCGACACTATACTCGAAAGAATATTTCGAGGAGTGCAAGCGGCACCTGAAGCCGGGCGGCGTGGTGACGCAATGGGTACCGCTTTATGAGAGCGATCCGGACACGGTGAGGAGCGAGATCGCTACCTTCTTCGATGTCTTTCCCAACGGGACTATCTGGGCCAACGACAACAACGGCCAGGGCTACGACGTGGTCCTGCTGGGACAAGTCGAGCCGACCAAGATCGACGTGGACGCGCTGCAGGCTCGCCTGGATCGTCCGGATTATGCGAAAGTGCGCGCGTCGCTCCAACAGGTAGGATTCATGAGCACGTTAAGCCTGCTGGATACCTATCTGGGCCGCGCGTCGGATCTGAAGCCATGGCTGGCAGGCGCCCAGATCAACCGCGATATCGATCTGCGCCTGCAATATCTGGCGGGCATGGGCGTGAATAACTTCAGTGCAACCGCCATCGCCAGCGAGATCGCGGGCCTCCGCCAATTTCCCACGGATCTGTTCACCGGTTCTCCCGAAACGATCGGGGAACTGCAGGCGTCGATGGTCAAATTCTAGGTTGTCTCGAACAGCAGGCTGGTGCAGGTGACGCCCGCCTCAGCCTTCAGCAGTTCGGAGTTGTCGATCCGCCGCACCTGGAATCCCGAGCGCTCCAGCAAATCGCAAGTTCGCGGGAACGCCGCGGGCAGGAGAACCGTAGCGCCGATCCGCAGCGCATTCGCTCCGCGAGGCTCGTCACCGGGAACGTCGAGAATCTTAAGACTACAGAGAGCGTCCGGATCCATCCAGGCGCGGTTGGCCAGCACGGTATCGTCGCCGATGTAGCAGCAGGCGGTCTTCAGATGCAGGCATCCCCGCACCTCCACCGGCACCACGAAGTATCCCAGCGGATGCAGCATGGCCGCCAGTTGCTGGATTCCAGCGATATTGGTGCGCCTGGAATACCCTACGTATAACGTCTTCGAGATGCGCATCACGTCGCCGCCTTCGAGCGTCCCCGGCTCGACGATGTGGCGCAGCTCCCGGTGCGGTGCCAGCGCCCGTGCTAGTGTCTCGCCCTCGCGGCGGCGCGACACCGCCCCCATGCGCGTGATC
>Ga0207667_10000188_pt1 | contig 90598 bp, 75 predicted proteins | sample KBSCornC52_FD_184301 | JGI IMG/M metagenome (GOLD analysis project Ga0207667, IMG submission 184301) | Corn rhizosphere microbial communities from Kellogg Biological Station, Michigan, USA - KBS Corn C5-2 (SPAdes) (version 2) | ecosystem: Host-associated > Plants > Roots > Rhizosphere > Soil ... | reverse complement strand
GACCTCACCCAGGATGCCAGCCAGCAGGCGTCCGCCGTGGGTCACCTCAAAAGCGCGCTGGATGCGTGGAAAGACTATGCAACTGCGCGCGACGGGCAGTATGTGCCCGCGTTATACGGACGTGCGGGATACGTGAACATCACCGCGATGACTGCCAAAGTTGCTGAGGATCTGACGATTGCTCGCGACTGGAAACCTGGCAGCGTTCGCATGACGGTACCGGGCCAGGGCACCGAGGCAGGTGTCAAACCCTAACGCCAGAAATTTGGGAATTGCGTTTTCAGGAACTAAGTGAAGACGGAGCAGTACACATCACTGCACCAGCTTTCCGGCCATCAGCATCTCATTCGCGATCGGCAGTTCGACGCCGCGCAGCAAGAGATTCCAGTAGACCCAGCGGAACATTAGTTTCCCGTAGTGATTGACTGAGCTTTCACGCAGCAGTGTGAAGGGCCCAACGCCAGGTAACGGGAATGCGCCGGGTAATGGTTCTGTTTCGTAATTGAAGTCGATCAACAAGCCCTTGCCGAAGCCGGACTCGATGAAGCAGTTGGCGTGCCCGTCAAACACCGCGCGAGGTGGGCGACCCTCGATGTGCCCCATGATGTTCTCGAAGAGGATTTCTGATTGAAAGTGAGCGACGGATCCGGCCTTCGATGCCGGCAGGTTCGATGCATCGCCGATGACGAAAACATCTTCTAATCCGTCTGCTGCAAGAGTCTGCTTATTGGTTGGGACGAAGTTCAGTTCATTGCCCATTCCGCTGCGTGCTATACATGGATCGCCCATGTTAGTGGAATCGACACCAGCAGATCATAGTTCACTTCGGAGTCGTCCCATGCAATCAGCTTCTTCTCCGCGCTATCCACGCGCGCCGCTGGAACTTTCGTTCTCGTGCTGAACTGGTGGATCAAAAGTACAAGCCAGATCGCTCCGCATGCATTGAATGAACTGTTTCGTTCGCTGGTGCTGCCGAGTCTCGCCCGGAACTAGTCCGGTTCGACAGACGAGTAGGATAAGGTCCATCTCCTCCTGTGAACTCTTTCTGGGGCATGGGTGTTTTTTCGCCAGAGTGAAAGACTCGCGATTCTGCGCTTTCGGTTGGCCAAATCACTCCCGGAAAGCTGGCGCGATGCCGACTTCCCAGTACCGATCCGGAACTTTGACGAGTAAATCTCCCTGTGTCAAAAACGGTCGATCAATTTAGGGCCTCGGGCGCACCCTTTTGACACACCCGAAATCCCGAGCTTGCTCCGATCCCTGTTTGAAAAGGCTGCTCTGATCGTTTGCTCTAACGCGTTGATAATGATGGGCAACATTTCTCAGAAACTGGTGTGCCAAAATCTATACCTTAGATCACGGCATTTTCACCTCAAACAGGCGAGTAGCGCAGGTTCGTACTGAATCCGAGCTCCTGCCTCGTTGGGAATGGAGGCAGGGTTCGGAAACTGAGACTCAATGTGTTCAGAAGGTGATCCTGCCCGAGAGCTGTAAGAGTCTCGGGTTGTTTTGCTGCGCAGTAATCCAGCCGAATTGCGAGTTACCGAGCGAAGTGTTGGGGCTGCCAAACTGCACACGGTTGAACGTGTTGAACGCTTCTGCCCGGAGGTTCAACGTAAGGCTTTCCCTGATATGGAAGTCCTTGAACAGTGACATATCCCAGTTGTCTACACCCGGAGTACGGAGATTGTCGTCCGCACGCGGTTCGTTGCCAAAGGTGAAGTTGGGAGGAGCGGTGAAGCAGGCCCCGTTGAAGTACGTCTTGGCTCCACTGCCTCCACCCAAACGATCACTTATGGCACCGCTGTAGGCCTTTGGACAATCTGACACCGCATTCGGCCTCAAGGTGCCTTGAAACGCATATGTTCCGATGGGGTTGTTTGATACGGAGAACTGCAGCGGGAAGCCCCTCTGGAAGGTCGTGATACCTTCAAGGCCCCAGCCACCGACCACACTGTTGGCCATATTGCCCATGTGGGAAAGGAAGCGCTTGCCGGTCCCAAAGGGTAAATGATAGACGTAGCTGACGACGAGACGCTGGCGGGCATCGTAGCTCGAAAGTGAGTAGTTGCTCTGAGGATCGTTGTAGTTCTGCCAGCCGGCCGTGGTCAATCCGATTATGCCATCAAGCCAGCTGGTGAGGTTTTCAGCGTTGGTCATGAGATGAGAATAGGTGTAAGAACCGAGGAGTTGTCCGCCGTCAGCCCACCGCTTTTGCACCTTGATCTCCATCGCGTGGTATGCGCTGGAACCCGAGAAGGAGCCGCTGTTCCCGAGGCCGCTGTACTGAGGGAATGGCCGCAGGAGCTGGTTTTGCGTCACCGTGGAATTCTGCAGCACGCCTTGGGTAATTTTCGGATAAAACGGGTTGGCTACCTTTTGAGCCAGGAAGCAGCTTCCGAAGTTACCACTGGCGCAGTTGGGATCCTTAGCTGCCTGCGCTGTCACACTGTCAGGCAGCGCATTCAACTGGCGGACAAGCGGCAGGTTTCGACCGAGCAAACCGGCATAAGTCGCCGACACAGCGATGTCGCCCGCGAATTGGTGTTCGACGGATACGTTCCACTGATAGGTTTTGCCGCTAGCCTGGTCAGCGGTGAGTGCCTGCGGGTTGCCTCCCAATAGGATCTGCTGGTAGCTGGGATCACGGTGTGGAGGTGGCTTGAGCCCTTTGGGAAATGGATTGTCGAGGGTGTCTGCCGGCGTTAACTGGCCGTCGGTCGAATTCACCATCGGGTTATTCAGGAAATTGATGCCTGCCTGCAGCGGTTGGCTGTAGAAGGCGAGGCCGACCGGAGTTACATAAATACCCCAGGCGCCACGAGCCACCCAATTGGTGGCGAAGCGATAGGCGAGTCCGAGACGAGGCTCGAAATTGGTATAGACCTCGTTGGTAGCCCCGGATGAAGGATGTTGCGGAGTGTTCACGAGGTCAAAAGCCCCCGGAATATTCACAACAGGATTGATCTCCTTTGGATTGAAGATGCTCTCCCAACCATGCCCAGCGATGAAAGTGCCCGGAATTTCGTAACGGAGTCCGAGATTCGCGGTGAGTTTGCTCGTGATCTGCCAGGTATCCTGCGCGAAATAGCCCTGATAGTAGAGTTTCTGGTAGACAGGCGGTGAAGTCTGCACCAGTGAGTTGTTGGAAGCGTAGCCCAACTCAAAAGATGCAAGCCCGTTGCCTGTATTACCGGGGCTTACGACGTTTGAGCCGGTAAACACGTTGTCAAAGGTGAAGATGCCACCGGGGTCGTTGTTCTGGAAGTAGTTCATATCCCAACGGTGCGCGTTGACGCCGAACTTGAGAGTGTGCCGTCCCAGAATCTTTTGCAGCGTCGAGGAGATCGCGTAGTTGTTGTTGATCGAGAAAATGTACCCGGCCGCGCCCTGGTAATAGCTTATGGGCCCACTTGTGCTGATACGCGGAACAGTTGTGGACTTCGGAAGGTTATTAAGGTGGCCGAAGTCCATATAGGAGGGCCAGCCAAAAGCCGTGCTTTCGTTGATTCCAAGGTTTGTCGGAGTACGGGTATAATTCCACCGCAAATAGGAGAGGTGCAAATCGAGAACCGTGGTGGGGTTGAAGACATACGTATCCCCGACCACGAGCTGATGCGTGACGAAAGCCTCAGGGGCGAGGGCGATGTAGTATAGATTGTTCTCGGGGAACGGCTTTGGATCAATATTCATCGAGTTCCAGCGAGTGTAGCGCTCAAAAAGAGTTTGCTTTGAGCTGAGCGTCTGGTCGCTGCGAATGGTGTACTGATCGTTATTGCCACCGGCGGTGCTGAGGCTGAAGAAGTTGTTGACAGGGCCGTTTGCAGTCACGACTGGGTTGGACACGTTCGGCAAGCCGTAGATCGGGAACGCGATCAGGTTTTTTGCGACCGTACTCAAGCGACCGGGAGGAATCACGTTGGCTACGCCGTTATAGGAGAATTGCTGACGGGTCGGCGCAGTTCCATTTTGCTGGGCAGCGCTGCAGGCCGGGTTGCCGAGAGTGCCGCAGGTGGTGAGGGGGTCGTAAATAGGGGAGGTGATTCCAGAGAAGTCTCCTTTCAACTCGGCCGGAGTGGGGACAGTGACATTGACTACCTGGCCATTGGTCTGCCTGTAGCCTTGATAGGCGCCAAAGAAGAACACCCTGTTGCGTATGATCGGGCCGCCGAGGTTTGCTCCAAACTGGTTCTGGTGCCATGACTGCCTTCCCTTTCCTGATCGGTTGGCAAAGAAATCATTGGCGTCAAAGATGGTGTTGCGCACGTACTCGAATGCGCTGCCGCGAAACTGGTTCGTGCCCGATTTCGTACTCATGTTGATAACACCGCCGTTGTAGTTGCCGAATTCAGCGGTGTTGTTGTGCGTCTGAACGTTGAACTCCTGGACGGAGTCCTGGTCCATAACCAATTCGACGGCATTTCCATAAAGCGTGTTCACGGATGCGCCATCGACGAGCACCGAGCCCTGATTCGAGGCGCCGCCGCCAATCTGGTAATTGCCGGCCGCGAATACATTCTGGCCACTGAGGTTGGTGGACGCGCCACCCTGCGGTACAACACCCGGGACCAAGGCCACCAGGTTAAGGACATTGCGCCCATTGAGAGGTAGAGTGGTTACCGCAAGGCCTCCAATCACTTGTCCGAGAGAAGCACTGTCGGTCTGCATGATGGGTGCTGCACTGGTGACCGTAACCTGCTGGCTCTGCTCGCCGATTTGCATTTGCACATCGACGCGGGCTTCCTGATTGACATTCACAGTGATTGGGGTACGGGAGAAGTGTTTGAAGCCCGTCGCGTCGATGTCGACGGTGTACTGCCCGCGTGGTAAGGAGAGAATCGAGAAGTTACCTTGGGCGCCAGCCGAAACAGTGCGTTTTTGGCCGGTGCCTAAATCAGTTGCGGTGACCGTTGCTCCGGGAAGTACCGCGCCCGAGGGATCGGTGACGGTTCCGACGATCGAACCAAAGATGTTTTGTGAATAGGTTGAGACGGCGAGGACGCTAACGAACAAAAACGCCACCGCAAGTGCCCGAAGAGCTCTCTTGGGATGGTTCACTTTGACCTCCAAAATGACTTTCACATCATTCGGCCCTGTCTAACAGGGTGTTGCATTTTACGCAACACGTCTAGCGTGGGAGAGACAATATACTCGTAATTTTATCGTTGTCAAGGTTGAGGCTCCGGCTGCTGGCCAAGATCACTTGTGGACCAGCGCCAGCGGCTCACTGCAGCAGTAAACTAGTTCATCGGCGGCTCAGCTGCCTACACTTGGCTTAAGGCTTCAGGATCCAAAGAAATCCGCAACGGAAAATCTCAACAATCGCTTGGCCGGTCTGCAGAAGACGCTGGAGGGTCCTCCGGCTTGAAATTCGGGACCTCCTGGCCCTCTTCCAACGGACGCTTTTAATTGCAGAACAATTCATAACGCGGCTGGCGTCGCGCAATCTTCGCATGCTGCAATATTTTGCTTCGAACTCTTACACAGGTTGCTTGACAATGGCGCTACCAAATTTCCCTTCAACAATGATTCATCGTTTTGCATCTGGCGAACGAATCGGCCAGCGATTCACAGCGCCATCAGTATGCGCCTTTTCTAAACTATTTCAAGTCTCCCACCGTTAAGAACTGTCACGTGACATGTAAATAGCCTTGTAAATGAGGAGAAACAAGGCCCTTCCAAGTTGGTGAACCGGAACTCTCGATCACAGCCAGCATCGGCGGCTTGAGATTCAGTACTCCATGGGTTTTGACGAAGCGGCGAATATCGATCATGCTGCTCGGACCGTCGAGATGTGATGTTCGCAGAGAACATTGCTGTTCGGCCTAGCCGAGCAGATGAAGGAGAGTGCTAGTGAGATTGACAGGGCATGCCTACACGCCACCTTCGATCGGACACAGGCACAATCATCTTTGAATCTGCAACTCAAGCAGGCCAGATTGTCGACCGTATCGGTATTGGGGTCTGGCCTTGAGATGTGTTCCTCAACCTACACGTTGTGATACTCGGGGAGGGATTTCTCCTGTCTAAACTGGGTTCATTATCTTGGTCCATGGCCGCCTTCCGTTCAGTGTCGCAATCGGAAGGCGGCTTGGAAAATTCTCCGACAGACTAGCTAGAAAATTGGGGATTCATCTTGACTAGAGTTATTTTGTGTAAGCAGGTCTAGCGGATTGACCGGTATGGAGCGAAGCCTAGATGCTGAGCGAGCGGCAACTTAAGAATGAGAAGTTCACGGTGAGCTAGAATCGCAAATGCGCAGCCGAAGTGTCTGCACCCCGCAGTCAGGCGAATTTGAGAACAAATGGGTAACCCTGAGGAGAGAGTCGCAATGAAGAAGCTATTGCCGGCAGTTCTCGCTGCCATCGTGTTTGCCTTTGCCGCATCAACCAGCGGGTACGCGCAGGGTGCGCGGCCAGCGGTCACCGGAATTTCGCACTTGAGTGCCTACAGCGCCGACATGGTGAAGACCGACAAGTTTTATGTACACGACCTTGGCGCCTATAAGGCGTCCGACCCCGAAAACGCACAGGGTGTTCGCTACTACTTTAGTCCGACGCAGTTTGTCGAAATTCTGCCGTTGCCCGCCGGCTACTCGTCGGTGAATCGCCTCGATCACGTTGGTTTCATTACCGCGGACGCTGAGGGTCTACGAAGCTATCTCGGCGCACACGGTATCGCGGTTCCCGCATCGGTGCAGCAGGGATCGGATGGAAGCCGGTGGTTCACTGTGAAGGATCCAGAAGACAACAAGGTGGAGTTCGTACAGACACCGGCAACGCTTGCGCAGATACCTCTCGATTCCCTTAGTCATCACATCATTCACGTCGGTTACATGGTGCACAACCGCACTGCTGAAGATGCGTTCTTTCGTAATGTGCTCGGCTTCAGGCCCTACTGGTATGGCGGAGCGAACGATACCGTCATCAGTTGGGTTTCGCAACAGGTTCCCGACGGGACTGACTGGCTGGAGTACATGATGGTCAACGGCCCGGAGACGCACGGACTTCCCGCGGACATGACTTCAGACCGGCTGGGTTCGATGGATCATTTTTCCCTCGGCGTACAAGACATCAAGGCCGCGGCGCTTGTCCTTTACAACGGCGATCGCATTCCAGCGCGGGCGAGCGGGCCGAAGATCGGTCGCGATGGCAAATGGCAATACAACCTGTTCAGTCCCGACGGCACACGCGCGGAGGTCATGGAATTTCAAGCAGCGGGAAAGCCATGCTGCTCTCAATTCACAGCATCAAGTCCCACGGAGTAATCGTTGGTTAAGCAGACACGGTCAGGATACCGCCCGTTTTCGTCTGCACTCTCCTTTTCTGTGGCTTCGACCAATGCCGTGGTACATGGCCGCGTTCGATTCGTTAAGACGGAGTACGCCGAAGATGAGCTACCTCTTGATCCAGAGTTTGCGACGGTGCTTCTTGAGCGGAAGCGGCGTACGGATGGCTCGCAACTTGTGTTCACCAGCCCGGCCACCGGCCGCCACTTCCTTGCCTCTCCGGCGCAGCAGGATTATCTTCGTCCAGCAGGATGGTGTCTTGTTGAGTGTCCACACTGCGGAGCTCAAATCGGCAAGCGATGCATGGATACGGACGGCGACACGCCGGTTGTGCACGAAGAGCGTCGGGCCGTTGCCACGAAGAACAAGCTCGACAACGTTGGCTGGCACACGTTCCGGCACACTTACCGGTCGTGGCTGGACGACACCGGTGCCCCCATGGGCGTGCAGCAGAAACTGATGCTGCATGCCGACATCTCCACCATGGCCAAGTACGGTGGCGCGCTTATGGAATCCAAGCGCAAGCACAATACAATCGTGGTTCGGAGCGGTTTGAGGAATGCGTAATTTGAAGGGAATCCGCAGCCAAACCCCGGCTCCCAAGAGAGCTACTGGAGCTCTCAATCTCCGCTTAAAGTGGGTTATCTTGGGTTGGCCGGTAGGCTAAATGGTTGCGGGGGCTGGATTTGAACCAGCGACCTTTGGGTTATGAGCCCAACGAGCTACCGGGCTGCTCCACCCCGCAAGTACAGTCTATCAACTGCCAATTTTTGGGTCAAATCGTTGATCAGGCGAGGTATGTTGCCGATCCGGTAAACTCAGGAGGACCCACGATATCGCTTGAGGAAGATTGCGGATGTCGCAACTCTACGTAGCTGTACTTGCCGTGATTGTCGTTACGCTGCTGGCCGTAGCGTTGTACCGCACTTCCCGGGTCAAAACGAAGGCCGATTACCTCGTGGCCGGACGGTCGCTGCCTGCACTGGTTCTCGTGCTTACTCTCCTGACCTCGTGGATCGGCGCGGGCTCGCTATTTGCCGGGGCGGAGAACGCCTACAAAAACGGCTTTGCCGCGCTTTGGCAACCGGCGGGCGGCTGGCTGGGATTGCTGCTCATCTACTTTATTGCTCCGCGCGCGCGCAGATTTGCGCAGTTTACGTTGCCCGATTTGCTGGAAGTGCGCTACAACCAGACGGCGCGCGTACTGGGGACCATCGCCATTCTCTTCGCCTATGTAGGCATCACCAGCTACCAATTCAAGGGTGGCGGCAATGTGCTGCACCTTATCTTTCCAGACACTGTTTCGGCAGAGCTCGGCACGTACATCATTGCAGCGTTTGTAATCTTGACAACGGCACTGGCCGGCATGTCTTCAGTCGCGTATATGGATGTAGCGATCGGCTCGCTGGTAACGGTGATCTGCATAATTGCTGCCCCTACGCTGCTGGGCAAGGCGGGCGGCTGGGCGGGATTGCATGCAGCACTGCCGGCGTCGCACTTTCAGGTGCTTGGTGACCTATCGCTCGTACGTGCGCTCGAGTTCCTGGTACCGACGATGCTGTTAATGCTGGGCAACCAGGTGATGTACCAAAAGTTCTTCTCCGCTAAGAGCGAGAAGGACGCGCGGGTTTCAGTGATCGGTTGGATTCTGGGAACCCTGCTGCTGGAAACGCTGATTGTTTCGATTGCTGTATTCGGCTCGGCGCTGTACCCGACCGGCGAAGTAGCTCGCCAGCCTTACGAAATCATCCCCTACACGGCCCGGCATGGTTTGCCTGCCTTGCTTGGGGCGCTGCTGCTGGGAGCGGTGTTTGCGAAAGTAGTATCGACTGCTTCAAACTTTCTGTTTTCGCCGGCAACCAACCTCGTGAACGATATCTATGTTCGGTACATTTCGCCGGACGCCTCAAACAAACGCGTGCTGATTGTGTCGCGATTGGCAGTGGTGCTGCTCGGATGCTGGGCTCTTTACCAGGCCATTTATGCGCCGAGCATTCTCGAGAAGATGCTGTGGGCCTACACCATCTATTCGGCTGCGCTGACGCCGGTAATCCTGGCGGCCTTCTACTCCAAGCGCGTGACGGCGTGGGGTGCCGTCGCAGCTATTGCAGCAGGTACAGTGGTGACGCTGGTTTGGGATTTTCCAGCCGTGAGATCGATGTTCCCGAAAATTCTGGCTGAGCGAGACGCGATCTTTCCGGCTCTGTTTGCAGCCGTCATCGCGATGGTGGCGGTGAGCATGCTTACACCCGCGCCAGAGCCGGAGCAACTGGCACAGTTTGCTGAGTAGCGGTTCAGTGAAGGATGAAGCGAATGGCATGGCGATATCAGTTGCCATGCCATATTCGTCTAGACGCTTGCCCTCTCGGCTACCAGCATGGCGTTCAAGATTTGGTCCGAAACCTCTCTTACGGTAGAAGGTGAGTGCGGTAGGAAGAGCGTGTTGGTTTTATCGTTTTCGCCAATAGACTTGAGCGTGTCAAAATATTGCGTGACGAGCACCAGTTGCATCACCTCCATAGCCGATGCGCCGTTGACGGCTCTCTGGAACTGCTCGACTGAGGTCTGCAGACCCTCAATAATTGCCTTGCGTTGATTGGCAATTCCCTGTCCCTGCAGGGCCTTGCTTTCTGATTCTGCCTCGGCCTTTTTTACGACGAGAATCTTTTCCGCTTCGCCACGCGCGGCTGCCGCCACCTGCTCGCGCTGCGCTGCGTTGATGTCGTTCATGGCCGACTTTACCTTGGAATCGGGGATGATGTCGGTGACCAGCACGTTCACGATCTCGTAGCCAAAGGTGGACATGTCGGCATCGAGTTCCTGCTTGACTGCCGCAGCAATGGACGATTGCGAGGCAAATACTTCGTCTAGGGTCATGCCGGGCACGTGACCCAGAATCACCTGTTCAACGTAGGACTTTATCTGCGCTACTGGATCGGAAAGCTTGTAATAAGCATCGAAGACCTTTTCGGGTTTGACACGGTTCTGAACGGAGATGGGGATCGTGACGAAGACGTTGTCCTTGGTCTTGGTCTCCATGGTGAGCGTGATTTGATTAACACGCAGGCTGATGACGCCCGTGACGGAATCGATATAGGGCACTTTCCAGTTGAGACCCGCATCGGCGACCCGCAAAAACTTGCCGAAGCGCGTAATGACGGCCACCTGAGCCGTGTTCACTGTGAAGAAGCTGCCCAGAATAAAAGTGAGTGCGATGATGCCGACAATCACCAGAAAAATCGTTAGCGCTATGTCCATTTCAACCCTCCGGCTGCCCCCCAGGAAGCGATGGACGATTATATCGATACACTACCGGCTTAGCCGTTAAATATTGTGCGCTGCGAATTTCAGGCTTACACTGGCGGTGATAAATCCAGCACGCTTATGGCTGTCGCACAATTGACTCTGGAAGTTCACATTGAGCATGCCCAGTCGCTGAAGGACCGGCGGCAGGTGGTGCGCTCATTGAAGGATCAACTAAAACAGGGGTTTAACGTATCCGTGGCAGAGATGGACGACGCCAAATTATGGCAGTCCGCCACGATCTGCGTTGTTGCGGTTTCGCGCTCCCGCGACTACCTGCACGGCCTGGTTGAAGAGGTTGAACGCGCAGCCCGGCGCATGCTGAATGAGCTTGGCGCCGAGCTGGCGGATTCTTTTTGGGAATATCTGGAAAGTTAAGTGTGCCCGTCAGGCGTTACGCGGCATGGGCTTCTCGTGAATAACCATCCAGTTGATGCCGAACTTGTCTCGGAACTGAGCAAAGCGGGAAGCAAAAAATGTTTCCGCCATGGCCATGAAAACCTCCCCGCCATCTGAAAGCGCGTTGTAGATGCGCTCGGCCTCTGCATCGCTGTCTACCGAAAGCGAGAGATATGCGCTGCGCATCGGTTGCACGCGTTCTTTGGGCCCGTCGCTTGCCATGAGTATGGTTCCGCCCAAGTCCATGCGGGCGTGAAGGACGCCGCTTCTATCCAATCCAGGCGGCGGGTCAGGCATCTGGTCGAAGGTCGACATCATGACGATTTTGCCGCCCAGGTGTTTTTCATAGAACTGCAGAGCTTCTTTGCATGTTCCAGGGAAATTGACGTAGGTATGCATTTTCATCGTTTCGCTTTTCCTTTCGGGGAATTTGGGTCGAAACTGGATTTATCTTGCGAATTGAACGGTGGAATCAGCGGCGTAGGATCGCGCTGCTCCCAGCGCCGATACGTTTCGGCGAGGATGGCTGCGCGGTTCTGCTCCATCTCAGCGACGAATCCATTGGCTACGCCAGTTTCTTCGTGATTGCCGGCCCAGATGAGCAGCTCAAGCAATACCGGAGCGAGCGCAATGCCTTTAGACGTGAGGCGATAGTGCGTGCTGCGGCCGTCTTCTTCAGCAGGCTCGGTGGTCAGGATGCCCGCATCTTGAAGTTTGCGAAGTCGATCCGAGAGGATGTTCGTTGAGATTCCTTCGCCCGATCGCTGAAACTGGCGGAAAGTACGATACCCGCGCACCATGATGTCGCGAACAATGAGCAGCGACCAGCGATCACCCAAAATATCGAGCGAGACGCTTACAGGACATCCTGAGCGGTGATCGGATCTCGTCTTATTTGCCACAAGGCAACGTTAATGCCTGTAGCTTGCAATTTGCAACTGATATGCCTTAAGAATATCTGGAGGTGTTGCCGGATCTTTCCTGCCCGACCACCTACTGCAAATCTGGAGGGTCAGCGATGGCTAATTTTGAAAGCGCGCCCCGCATCAGTCCATTTCTCTGGTTCGATACCAACGCGGAAGAAGCGGTTAACTTCTATCTTTCTGTTTTCAAGAACTCGCGGCGCGTCGGCGAGCTGCGCAACGATGGAAATACTCCCGGGCCAAAGGGCAGTGTACTCACGATTGCCTTTGATCTCGACGGTCAGCGATTTACGGCGATGAATGGCGGACCTACGTATTCATTCAATCCCGCCGTTTCCTTTGTAATTCGTTGCGACAACCAGGATGAGGTGGATTACTACTGGGAGAGATTGACCAGCGGTGGCACCGAGATCCAGTGTGGATGGCTGAAGGATAAATTTGGTGTGAGTTGGCAGGTTGTGCCGGCAAAGATAGGCGATCTGATCAAGAAGCCCAAAGCGATGCAGGCAATGATGAAGATGGTGAAACTGGATATTGCCGAGCTTGAGCGTGCGGCGAAGGAATAGCGAGCAAGGTATCGCCTGGAAAGCAAAGGGAGTTGCTCATCCTTCACCACTGCAAAATGAATAAAGCTCGCTTATTGAAACGCACCAACTTTCTTGAAATCGCCGCCCTTGATGATCGTGATGGCAGAGGTATCGACATAGCGCTTGAATGCGTCGTTGACCTGTTGCGGGGTGAGCGCGGCGACTGCTGCTTCGCGCTTTGCGTCCCATTGCAGCGTGCGTCCCCAACGCTCCCGCTCGCGCAGGATTAAAGCGACACGGCCCTCCTCGGTGCGTTCCTGCATGTGCTGATCAAGCCAGCTCTTCTTGGCCTTCTCTACCTCATCGGCGGTGAAGCCTTCTTTGAGGGCTCGGGCGAGTTCTTCGTTAAAATCGGCTTCGACCTTCGGCGTGTTTTGCGGCGCTGCGATGGCATAGCCAGTCATGCGGCCGCCGTCGTCTTTTGCAGGCATTGAGAAATTTGCACTGGCTCCGTAGCTCAGGCCATCCTTCACGCGGATGCGTTGAAAGAGGCGCGAGTTTGGCGTTCCGCCAAAGACCATACCGGCAATGGCCAAAGCGGCTGCGTCCGGATCGTCATCGTTCATTTTGAGCGGCATGCCGATGAGGAAGATTGCGTTCTGCTTATCCGGTGTCTCAATCTTGCGATTGATTGCCTGAAGCTTGGTGTAGGAGTTCGTAATCCGCTGATAGCGGGCAGGGCTCTTCCAATCGCCGAACAGATCACCTATAAGCTTTTTGATCTGGTCAGGATCGAACTGGCCGCTTACCACTATTTCGCCCTCGCCTGCGCCATAGAACTGCTGATAAAACTGCTTTGCTTCCTCGAGCTTTACCTTCTTCAGGTCTTCAATGTCTTCGTCGAGCGTGGGCACGTAGCGCACATCCCCACGCGGGTAGCGCGCATTGAAGTACCGGCTCAGTTCGAGCGATGCGAGATTTTCCGGCTCTGTCTTTCTCGCTTCTGCTCCGGCGATACGCTGTTGCCGGATGAGTTCAAATTCGGAGGCAGGGAACGATGGCTCGCGCATAAGTTCGCGCGCAAAACGAAGTGAGTCGGCTAGGTTGGCCTCTGAGGTACGGATGTTCGCGAACACGGAATCATTACCGCCACCGACGCTCATCTGTGCTTTCAGGCGGTCAGTTTCATCCTGAATCTGCTGGCGATTTTTCGTCCTGGTGCCGCGCATCAGCATGGCCCCAGCCATCTCACCCGCGGTTGACCTGCCGAACAGCGACTTCTCATCGCCGAAACGCACGCTCACCGCGGCCACTACAGTTCCGCCACGCGTTTTCTTTGGGAACATCACGAGCTTGAGCCCGTTCGGCAGAGTGGTGCGAATGACGCGGGCTTCAATGTTCTTCGGCGTGGGATCGAAGACTTCGCCCTGCTGGATGGTTTCACCGCCCTTGTAATCTCTAAAGCGGTCTGCAGGGTCTGGTGTCGCGGGAATTTCCGCACGGTCGGGAGTTGCGGTGGGAATGAACTCGCCAATTGTGCGATTTGATGATTTCAGGTATCCCTTAGCCACGCGCACAACATCTGCCGGTGTTACTTTGCGAATCTCGTCCCGCATCAGGAAAAACTCGCGCCAGTCACCGTCACCCGCGTAGCCGCCGAGCTGAATAGCCATGGACTGCGAGTTTGTAAACGAAAGCTCGATGTTTTTGAGGATTCGTGCCTTGGCGCGATCTACTTCTTCCTGTGTAGGCCCATTATTGGCCATGCCCTCAATGGTCTGCAGCAGGATCTGCTGGGCGTCGCCAACGGATTGCTGCGTTTTGAGCTGCACATAGGCGAGTGCTACACCGGGATCGTGCTCGTCTTCAGCGCTCATACTGGCGGCGACTGCTTTTTGCGTATCTACAAGTGCTTTGTAAAGGCGGCCAGTTTGCGGAGCGCCGAGCACCTGCGCCATTACTTCGAGCGGGGCCATGTCAGGATGCAGAGCGGCAGGGATGTGGTAGACCGCGATGATGCCCTGGACGTTTCCGACACGGCGAAGCGTTACAGAGCGCTCGCCCTCCTGCGTGGGCTCTACTGTGTAGGGCTGCGTAAGAACGCGCTTCGGCCGGGGAATATTGCCGACAGTCTCGGCCACCATTGCCAAGGCCTTCGACTCGTCAAACTGTCCCGCAATAATGAGATCCGCATTATCGGGCTGGTAGTACTTCTCATAGAACGCAGCGAGGTTCGTGATTGGCACCCGCTCCACATCCGTGCGATTGCCTATCACGGTCTTTCCGTAGTTGTGGAAGTTGTATGCCGCGGCAAGCACGCGCTCGTGCAGAACATTCATCGGGCTGTTCTCACCAGATTCCATTTCATTGCGAACCACCGTCATCTCAGAGTCGAGATCCTTTTTCAGCATGGTCATGTTGACCATGCGGTCGGACTCAAGTTGAAGCGCCCAGCGCAAATCGTCATCGCTGGCGTTAAACGTCTCGAAGTACATGGTCTGGTCATACGAGGTTGTACCGTTGAAAGTGCCGCCGCTACGATCGGTCAATTCCTTAAAGAGTTCGCGGCCTGACTTGGATGTCTTGAAGACCATGTGCTCTAAAAGGTGCGCCATCCCCGTTTCGCCATAACCCTCGTTGCGCGAGCCGACCAGGTAAACCACATTGAGCGTGATCTTAGGTTTTGAATTATCAGGGAACAGCAACACATGCAGGCCATTGGGAAACGCGTACTCGCTAACGCCTTCGATCGCGATCACCTTTTGAACCCCGTTTGGAAGCGTTTGAGCCAGGGCTGCGACGCTTAACGAAACGAATGCAATGACGATTGCGGCGAATTTCTTCATGCGCATGGTTTTAAGTCCTTTTTCTGGCGCGGTCAGGGTCCAATTATAAGCCGAATTCAGGTTGCCGCCGAACGTGTGGAATTGGCGCCTCTGGTATCCTGAATGGTTTACCTGAGCAGGGAGGGCGCTATGCCGGAGCACAGAGCAAGAAAACATCATCAGGACCGGGTGGCAGAAACCCTGAGAGAAGAGATCGGAACCATGATCGAGGGCGAACTTTCCGATCCTCGTATCGATTTCTGCTACGTCACCGAAGTTGTATTGAATCCCGGAGGAAAATCGGCGAGGGTTTATGTGGCAATCGACAACTCAGTAAAAGACATCGAGAAAGCGGAGCAGAACACTATCGCTGGCCTCGAAGCTGCCAAGGGCTATATTCGCTTTGAATTAAAAGAACGAATGGGAGTTCGTCATGTGCCCGAACTGACCTTTCTTGCTGACCGCTCAGGCCGTTTTCAGGCGCGCATCGACGAACTGATGGAACGCTCGCGTAAGCGGCGCAAGGCCCAGAGCGAAGTTGCATTAAGTGGAACCGAAGAAGGCGCCGCTGCCGCGAAAGCCCCCACGGAGTAGATCGGATAAATTAACCCGCACCTATGGACAGTTCGCAACTCAATTCGAATTTGGGGCGGACCCCGGATCAGTCCGGGCAAGCTTCTGATCAGAATGGAAATGCGGCCGAAGAACCAGGACAGATCGCGGACCAGGCTTCGGCTGACCCAGTTGCACCCATTCTGGCCGCGCTGCGCAATGGTGAGCGGTTTCTTGTTTGCTCTCACTCACGACCCGACGGCGATGCCGTCGGCAGCATGCTTGCCATGGGTATGTTGCTCGAACAGATGGGCAAGCACGCCGAATTAGTATCCGCCGATCGAGTTCCGACTATTTACCGCAGATTACCGGGCGCCGACAGCATCCGTCACGCACTACGGGTTCACGGCCCGTACGACGCGGTGATTCTGCTGGAGTGCGACGGCATTGAACGCGCACGGCTTCGTGGCATGGAAGCGTTTTTCCTCATCAACATTGATCACCATCTGACCGGGCAATTCTATGGACACCTGAACTGGATCGACTATCGTGCAGCCAGCGTTGGAGAACTGGTTTACCGGTTGGTAAAGGCGGCTGGAGGCACTTTGACGCCGGAAATGGCGACCTGCCTGTACACCACCTTGCTTACAGATACGGGCGGCTTTACCTACGGAGCGGTAAAGGACACCACCTTTGGCGTAGCCAGGGAACTGGTAGCTGCGGGGGCGGATCCGGTTGGGATTGCGAGAGACGTTTGCTACTCAACCACCACTTCAAAGGCTCTGTTGCTCGGCGCGGCCCTGAACAACCTGAAGCGCGAAGGAAGACTGGCGTGGTTGTGGGTGACACATCAGGACATGGTACGGACTTGCGCTTCCGAAGAGGATTGCGAAGGAATTGTGAACATGGGTGTGGGCATCTCTGGTGTTGAAGTGGCGGTGTTTCTGCGCGAACTGCCTGAAAACAGCATTCGGGTAAGTTTGCGAAGCAAAGGTAAGGTAAACGTGGCTCGCATCTCAGAACAGCTCGGCGGCGGCGGCCATGGCAATGCGGCGGGCTGCACGCTCGAAGGCCCGCTCTGGAGAGCCATGGAGGAAGTTCTAAATGTGTTGCGACCTGCTATTGCGGGAGCATTTCCCCTCGCCGTCGAGGCATCCAAGTAGTCCGGAATCAATTCAGAAACAGCCCGGTTCGGCAAGTTTCAGGGGAGTTATGGCCGAATCTGTTAGCCTTGACGCTGTTGAAGCCTGAAACGCTATTTCATCCTCATTGAGATGGGAAAAGCACGGCGGGGCGGGCTGGAAATCCTGACGTCCCGAGCAATACCTGAAATATCGAGCCTGATGCTGATGGCTTGCCATTGGAGAATTGCTGGTAGTGGATAGCAACATGGAAACGCCTGCTCCGGAATTGCACGAAACCCGGCGTCAGCGACTGCCGCAATGGGCGACCGTCCGCGAAGTAGCTGTATTTCTGATATTTTCCGTTTTCTTTCTCTTATACGGACTGACCCCCATACTGGGTGGCGATGGACTCGGCCTGGTTGGCGCCGACGAGCCCCGGTATGCGCAGATTGCGCATGAGATGCTGAACCGGTTCGACTCAGCCCATACGCTGCGAGATCGCCTGAGCGCCTGCGTCACTCCCTATCTCTATGGCCGGCCGTGGCTTGAGAAGCCGGCTCTGTACTACTGGCGGGCGATGTTTCTATTTCAAGACTTTGGCGTACACGACTGGAGCGCGCGCCTGCCTTCCACGACCTTCGCGTTCATCATGGTCGGCTTGATTTATTTGCACATGCGACGATTCCGTCCCGGCGGGCACGTTGATGCGGCTCTGATCACGGTTGCATGCGCAGCAATCATCGCCTTCTCTCGCGGCGCATCGACCGACATGCAAATGGCCGCGCCCTTGTCGATCGGACTGCTGGGTTGGTATGCCTGGTATGAAACCGGCTCAAAGTTCTGGCTCTACGACATCTATTTCTTCACCGGTCTGGCGACTCTTGCCAAGGGGCCCGTAGCGCCGTTTCTCGCAAGCCTGATTATCGTGGCCTTCGCGCTGCTGCGCCGAGAGTGGGTGATCATTCGGCGCTCGTTCTGGTGGCCGGGCATCCTGCTGTACTTTGCCATGGTTCTGCCCTGGTTCGTCGCAGTTCAGCACCAGAATCCGACTTTCTTCCGCGAGTTCTTCCTGGAGCACAACCTTGAGCGGTTTGCCACGGACCGGTACCAGCACTCGCAACCATTCTGGTACTACTTGATGGTCGTGATCCTGGGGATGATGCCCTGGACGGTGATTGCAATTCGAGCTCTTGTGGACGGCATTCAGACCTCCGTGGCCGAGTGGCGGCTGCGCCACTCGACAACTGGCACACCGAAGGTAAATCGGCCGGGCGATGCTTTCCCCGAGTTTCTTGTACTGTGGGCGGCCATTCCAATCTTCTTTTTCTCTTTTTCGAAGTCGAAGCTTCCCGGCTATATTCTCCCTTCCATTCCGCCGATTGCGATTTTGACCGGTGATTTCCTGTTTCGCCGCCGGAAGACCGGATTGAATCGATGGATCCTGCTTGGACATGGCGTGCTCTGCGGAATCACAACAATGACTGTGTTCCTGTTGCCGTGGTTTGTTGCACACGGTAAAACCATGCCGCCGTCTAACGCTTTAGGAGCCGCTGTGCTGGCCGGTTTGGGTGCCATCCTGCTGATCCTGATTGTGACCAAGGGATTCGGCTTAGGGAAACTGCGAATTGCCACATGCTCAGTGCTGGTTTTATTGCTGCTGTTCCTCTATGGAGTGGGACCGTTCTTCGGGATTCCGCAGGTGTCGGCCAGCAAACATGTAATTCATCTGCTGGATCGTGCTTACTCCGCACGGCCTCTAGCCGCGAAGCTTGATGCCATCGCACCTGAGAACGAAACGGTCGCGGTTTTCCGCGTGCGACGCGACGTTGAATACGGGTTGTCGTTCTATCGAAACCGCGAAGTGGTGAATTACGAGCAAGCCGGCGTGCCCGATGAGCAACATCTGCTGGTGGCCAGAATGGTCGGCAGCCGGGGAGTGGATCTTCATACCGAAACAGCATTGCAGGCTTATCTTGAAGGCCGACATTACGAACAGGTGTTCAGTTGGCCCGAACAAGGGCTGGATGTGTACCTGGTTGGTGCCCGATAGTTAAATCAGATACACAAGCCGCTCCGATTTATTGTCCAGTAAAGGACGGAGAAAACGGATGGAATCGAGTACTTCCAGCGAGATCCTGGATCTCAGGCATTTTTCGGCGGCAATGCTGCGTTCAATCCTGGATGCCGAGGGCCAAATCTGGAAGGAAAGGCTGACGTGGGATTATCGAGCTTCAGCGCGATTGCTGATGCAGTATCTTGATAACCACATGTTGCCCGGATTCGCGGCGGTGGTCGACGAGCAGGTGACCGGGTACGTTTTCTGCGTCTACGAGGAGACCAAGGCGGTAATCGGTGACGTGTTCGCCATCGACGACGTGCAGCAGCACGGGGAGCAGGCCCACAAGCTGGAAGAGTTGCTGCTGAAGCATTTGTTGGAACTGCTGGTGAATTCGCCGCAGGTCGACCGTATCGAATCGCAACTGCTGCTGCATCCTTCGGGATCCCATTCCGCGATCTTTGGCAAGGCCGGCTTCGAAGTTTTCAGAAGGCTGTTCATGTTGCAACAGCTTGCCGGCTTGTGGAACGCGCCGCAGCCAAGCCTGCCGAATGAGCTGGAACTGCGTTCGTGGCGCGACGAGGATCTGGCTCCGGCCGCTCGGCTGATCTGCGATGCCTATCACAATCATCCTGACAGCCTGATCAACGACCAGTACCGATCCGTGCACGGGTCGATGCGCTTTCTGAATAACATCGTGCGCTACTCCGGTTGTGGCACGTTTTCCGCTCCGGCATCGCATGTTGTTGTGCACCGCTCAAGCCGCGAATTTGTGGCGCTTGTGCTGGGATCGCGGGTAAGCCAGGAGAGCGGGCACATCACTCAGCTTTGCGTTCACCCGTCATACCGCCGACGTGGCTTGGCGCGCATGCTGCTGAGTGCTGCCGGCTACCACTTCATGCGGCAGGGCGCGACGGAGATTTCCCTCACCGTGACAGAAGCCAATCAGCAGGCTATCGATTTGTATCTCTCAGAGGGGTACAACTGCACGCACAAGTTCGATGCGGCGGTTTGGGAACGCTAGAAAGTGTCAGCCCTCAGCTAAGATTGTTCGTGCCCGCAGCACTGAATCATCGAGTCTTTAATCTCGAAAGCAAATGAGGCGGGAGGCTGGTAGCTGAAAGCTCGTTTTTGCTAGTGTGCTATCAGGTACATTACCCAGCTTAGGACGACAGCCGAGCCCACGAAAAGCACAAAGCAGTATGCGCCATAGCGGAACATGCGCTTCGGAGTTTCGCGCTGCGTAATGCCGAACACAGTGGACGCGAAGAACGCGAACAGCAAGACGGCTGCGAAGTGGGAGGGATGGCTCACAGGGGCTTCCTCCCCGTGCGCAGATTGTGGGCGTCGACCGCCGCAATAATGTTGAGCAGTCCTGCTACGACAATGAACTTGGTACCATAATCACCGGTCGTTACCTGGACATGCTCTGCGCCCCAACCGAGTGCGCGAGCAGCAACAAAAAGCAAGCCGTTGCCGAGATCGCCGGCCATGCCCAGCATGTCGAGGATGTCCTGGGCGCTGCCATAAATCTTCCCTTTCATTGCCAAACCGAGCGCAAACATGCCAATGACGGAGGCCGCCAGCAGGGCTCCACGAACCCATTTGCGTAGGAGAAAATGTCCCAGGCCGGGGACGAGCCATCCGGCGATCAGTGGGAGATAAACGAAACCCTTCCCTGCGTTCTGCGAAGCGGCGTTTCTGGTCGAGGCTGTTGCCATTCCTTTTTGAATATAGCAGGGGAGGCGAGGAAGGCCGGAAGCAGGGACAAGGGAACGAGGTTCCCAGGAATGAGGGGACACGGTTACAAAAGTAAACGGAATCAGCCCAAAAGCCTAACTCAGCAATTTCACATTGCGAGCATTGTCATGTTGAGCGACCGTAGGGAGTCGAAACATCTGCGGTTGCCTTTCTCTTGATCAGCGGGAACACCGGGATCAGCGGCTATTTACACACACCTTGAATTCCTGCCGGCTGTGGATTAATGAAGTACTTACGCTGGAAGTAAAGCGCCAGGTTTACCAATGCGATCATTACCGGCACTTCGACCAGCGGACCGATTACGGCCGCAAACGCTGCGCCGGAGTTGATTCCGAATACCGAGACCGCTACAGCAATGGCGAGTTCGAAATTGTTTGAGGCTGCCGTGAAAGACAGCGTCGTGGTCTTGGAGTAATCGGCCCCCAGCTTTCTGCCCATGTAGAACGAAACCAGAAACATGACCACGAAATAGATGAGCAGCGGTACGGCAATGCGGAGCACGTCCAGAGGCAGCCGGACGATGTAGCTGCCCTTAAGAGAGAACATGACCACGATCGTAAAGAGAAGAGCGACGAGCGTAATGGGCGCGACGCGGGGCACAAAATTGCGGTCGTACCATTCGCGGCCTTTCATGCGGACCAGAAATGTGCGCGTGATAAAGCCGGCAAGAAAGGGAATTCCTAAATAGATGAACACGCTCTGTGCAATTTGAGCGATGGAGACGTTGACCATGATTCCGCGCAGTCCGAACCAGCCGGGCAGCACCGTGATGAACACCCATGCATAAACCGAATAAAAGAAAACCTGAAAAAGCGAATTGAAAGCGACGAGGCCGGCTGCGTATTGCGTATCACCTTTCGCAAGTTCGTTCCAAACGATAACCATCGCGATGCAGCGGGCGAGGCCGATCATGATAAGGCCGGCCATGTACTCCGGATAGCCGCCCAGGAAAACGATAGCCAGCGCAAACATGAGAACCGGGCCGATAAGCCAGTTCTGCGCAAGTGAGAGGCCGAGGACGCGCTTGTTGCGAAAGACCTCGTGCAGTTCCTCGTAGCGGACCCGGGTGAAGGGCGGATACATCATCAGGATGAGGCCGGCGGCGATTGGGATGGAGGTTGTTCCGACACTAAAGCGATCGAGAAACGGCACTACGCCGGGAGCGAGCCAGCCAAGCGCTACGCCGAATGCCATGGCGGCAAAAATCCAGCCCGTCAGATAACGATCAAGGAACGATAGTCGACTCTTTTTCAATGGCGGCCTCCATGGATCGTGGCTCTCTCTAAACTACGACCGGCCGATGGCGGCAATTTCGCGCTTAACGTTAAGGTCTTCAAGTGTGGCCAGCGGCAGAGCAAGAAACAGTCCGATTCTGCGGTCGAGAATGACGAATGCGTCGCGGAATGCGCGCGCGATTTCTTCTGGCGTCCCCTTGATCGCTGCGGGATCGGGAATGCCCCAGTGCGCAGTCATCGGCTGTCCCGGCCAGTAAGGACACTGCTCGTTGGCGGCGTTGTCGCAAACCGTGAATACGAAATCCAGTTTGGGAGCGCCGGGCTCGGAGAACTCATCCCATGACTTGCTGCGGAACCCGACGGTGGGCATACCGGCGGACTCAATTTGCTTGAGAGCTTCAGGGCGGGGCTGGCCGCTTGGGTGGCTGCCCGCGCTGTAAGCGGTGAACCGGCCTTCGCCCCGGTGATTGAGAATGGCTTCTGCCATGATAGAGCGGGCCGAGTTACCAGTGCAGAGAAACAGAACATTGTAGTGGCCTGCCATGCCTCAACTCCTGAGCGCTCAGCGGCTCAATAAGGATCTTGGGATCGCGCTAATTACATATGCTAAGCCGAATATATTGCCTCCAAACATATCTGTCAAGGCGCATATCATGAAAGTCGGTTGCGCTCTTCAGGCGCAGCGTAGCGTCAGCAGTGCGATGTCGGGAGCCGCTCCTATCCGGGCGGGTAGTGCCTGTGTGCCGAGTCCTCGATCGACGTAAAGACGTGACGAACACGCGGCGTCATCTTTGATGTCTTGCGTGCGAGCGCCCGTAGGCAGCTGATAATGGCCTGCGATGAACCGAGTCATAAACTTCGCCGGGTTGAAAGAGTTGTTGAGGATCTCAATTTTCACCTGACAATTCGACGTTCTCCTGGACGCGTATACATCCAGCACAAGTCGAATGCCTTCGAGAGGGCTTGAGTGAACTATCGCGCAGATCCTTCGGCTGTGTTTGCCGCGAAAAATGTGTGCAAACTCTGCTCAGGATGACAGCGAAGTTGTGGCGCTAACTTCTACTCAGGACACTACGCGTTGATGGCCATTCCTTGGACGGCGCCATAGGCGTCAAGCAGTGACTCAGACAACGTGGGATGTGCGTGGATGGTGTACATCATCTCTTCCACGGTGCCTTCCAATTCAAGTACGGCCACTGCTTCGGCGATGAGCTCCGTGGCTTGCGGCCCGATGATGTGCACGCCGAGAATTTCTCCGTACTTCGCATCTGAGACGATCTTTACAAAGCCGTCATGACTTCCGACGATCGTTGCTTTGGAGTTGCCGGCAAACGGGAACTTGCCCACTTTGACTTCGTAGCCCTTTTCTTTTGCCTGCGCTTCAGTTAGACCAACTGACCCGATTTGCGGTTCCGTGTAGGTACAGCTTGGAATGCGTTCGCGATTGATGGGGCGGAATTTTGCGCCGGCGATTTTGGCCATGGCAACAAGGCCGGCCATCGATCCGACGTGGGCGAGCTGTGGCAGGCCGAAGACGATGTCGCCGACGGCGTAAATACCGGGCTCGGCGGTCTGCTGCTCAGCGTTCACCTTGATCAGTCCGCGTTCAAGCTCGATCTTCGTTTTCTCAAGCCCAATGTTCTCCGTGCGGCCGGCGCGGCCTACGGCGACCAGAACTTTCTCCGCTTCCTTCACCTGGGCTTTGCCCTTCGAGTCAACGTAGCTCACGCGTACGCCGGTCTCGGTTTTTTCCACCTTCTCAACTTTGGCGCCGGTGTTTACATCGATGCCGCGCTTTTTGAAAACGCGCGTGAGTTCTTTTGACACTTCTTCGTCTTCAACCGGAACCACACGCGGAAGAAACTCCAGGATTGTGACCTCCGTTCCAAAGCTGCGGAAGATGGAGGCGAATTCTGTGCCGACTGCTCCGGCGCCGATAACAATGAGCGACTTGGGAACGCTCTCGAGCGAGAGGATTTCGATGTTAGTCAGGATGGTGGAGTCGGCCTGGAGTCCGGGAAGCATTTTGGCGGAGGAGCCAGTGGCGAGCACGACGTTTTTGGCCTTCACCTGGCTGGCTTCGCCGGATGCGCCGCTGACATCGACAGTGTGCAGGCCGCCCTGCGCCGGGCCGGCAATGCGGCCGGTGCCAGCAATGACGGTGATCTTGTGCTTCTTCATCAGGAACTCAAGACCCTTGACGTGTTTGCTGATGATGGAATTCTTGCGCGTGAGCACGGCTGCCCAGTCAAGCTGCGGCGTACCGATTCCGGCAATGCCGAACTCGGCAGCGTTCTTCAGATGATCCCAAAGCTCCGCGTTGAACAGCAACGCCTTGGTCGGGATGCAGCCGACGTGCAGACAGGTGCCGCCAAGCTTGGGAGCGTTGTCGATCAGTGCGATCTTCAGGCCGAGTTCTGCGCCCCGGATGGCCGCTGTGTAACCTGCCGGTCCTCCGCCGATAATTGCTGCGTCATAAATCGCGTCTGCCAAGGAGTACTCCGTTCCGGGATGATCCGCGCTGGGACCGCACCCTGTTGCGCAAATAATCTAGCAATTGAGCGCTGAGTTCATTTTACCGGTTGCGGCACTTGTCCGGCGATTGCTAGCCGCACGAGCTCAGCCGCGAGGCGCTTCGTCTTCGGGTCATCGCCAAACGCTGTGATCCAATGAACGTGAGGCTCGCGACGAAACCAGGTGAGCTGGCGCTTGGCGTAGTTGCGGTGCCCCTGCTGAGCTTTTTCTATTGCTTCCTGGACTGAACAAAGACCCTGCAGCACACCGAGCGCCTGCCGGTAGCCGAGAGAGTCGAGGGCTTTGACGGAACCATACCGCGCCAGTAACGCGCGTGTCTCTTCCACAAGCCCTGAGGCGAACATGGCTGCGCAGCGTGCATTAAGCCGATGGTAAAGTTGCTGGCGCGGCGGGTTCAGCCCAATGCGCAGCAGGCGATAGCCGGTGAGAGGGTCGCGAGCCAACACCTGTGACATGGGCTTGCGGGCAGCCAGGCAAACCTCGATGGCGCGAATAAGCTTTGGCATGTCATTGGCGTGAATGCGGCCGCCGGAGGCGGGATCTAGCCGGGTGAGAATGCGGTGGAGCCACGCGCCTCCGTGGAGTTGCTGGCTGCGTTTGAGGCGATCGCGGAGATTCTGCTGACGTGCCGGGCCGGCAAAAAGGCCGTCGGTCAGGGCGCGAAGATAAAGGCCCGTTCCGCCAGTCACGATGGGTAGATGATGGCGCGCAGAAATGTCGCGCATGACTTGTCGAGCTATCCTGCTGTATTCACCGGCTGTGAAAGGATAGTCGGGTTCGGCAACGTCGATAAGGTGATGCGGCAGATGCGCGCGTTCTTCAGCCGTCGGTTTGGCAGTTCCCAGGTCCATGCCGCGATAGACCGCGACGGAATCGCAACTGACGATTTCGCCATTGAACTGTTCGCCAAGTGCGAGTGAGAGGGCGGTTTTGCCGCTGCCGGTGGGACCTAGAAGAAGGATGGCCAGCGCGTCAGATGGCTGTCCCTCCGGGGCTAAAGCCCTCTCATTTTCGACCGCAGTTGCGGCACGACTAAAGTCGTGCCCTCTCAAAACAGCGGCAGGGTTTTGTACGGCGACAGGCGTCTGTGAGGCTGAATCTTCGATTTGCGCAGCACTCATGGACGCCACCAGCCGGCGGGGAAAATCCACGCGGGATTCGTGTGGAAGAGGCGCCAGATCAGGATTGCTGCGGCGACGAGAAGAAGTCCAAACGCCTGGTTGCGCCGGAAGAGGCGGCGCTGGGCTGCTCGGCGCGCCTGTTCGGCGGACTGCTGTTTATACGGCTTGATGCGTCTTTCAACCATGAGCATTTATACGGAAATAGGATTGGGCCGGATGATTCGGCGGCCACGCCTCAGTATAGGGGAGCGGCAGGTTCTTGCATTGCGGGGTAAAGGTTTGACTTACTCACCCCGCGTTGCCGACCATATTCTTTCTGGCTTTGGATGCATTCCGGGAAAGTTGGCAATTGATGAAAGTGTTGATCTTTGGTTCCGGCGGGCGCGAGCACGCGCTGGCGTGGGCGGTGAAGCGCAGTGAGCGTGTAACGGAGGTGGTGTGTGCGCCGGGGAACGGCGGCATTGCGCAGGTGGCGCGCTGCGTCCCCGTGAACCTGAAAGATTTAGCCCAGATGGTGCGACTGGCTGAAGCTGAACGGCCGGACCTGACGATTGTTGGTCCGGAATTGCCGCTTTCACTCGGAATCGTGGATGCGCTGCAGGAGCGGGGAATGCGCGTTTTTGGTCCGACCCGCGCGGCGGCCATGCTGGAGACCAGCAAGGGATTCGCCAAGCAATTCATGAAGCGGCACAAGATTCCCACCGCGAATTTCGCCGTGTGCCTGAGCGTGGCAGAGGTGGAGAAGGCGATCACGCACTTCCATGCGCCGATTGTGGTGAAGGCCGATGGACTGTTCGCGGGCAAGGGCGTCATCATCTGCGAATCGCGGAATACCGCGGTGGAGGCGGCGCAAGGATTGTTCTCCGGCAAGCTTCTGGGCGAAGCCGCGCAGCAGGTGGTGATTGAAGAGTTTCTGCAGGGAGACGAAATCAGCTTCCTATGCCTTTGCGACGGCAAGCACGTGAGGCCCATGGTCCCTGCGCAGGATCACAAGCGCATTGGCGAGGGCGACACTGGACCCAACACTGGCGGCATGGGCGTGTATTCCACTGATTCGCTGCTGGACAAGAACATGACGGAATGGATTCTGCGACACATTGCAGAGCCGACGGTGCGCGGCATGGCTGAAGAAGATGTGCCATTTGTGGGCGTGCTCTACTGCGGGCTGATGATGACGCCGCGCGGGCCGGAAGTGCTGGAGTTCAATGCGCGCTTTGGCGATCCTGAAACGCAGGCGCTTCTGGTGCGGCTGGAAAGCGATCTGTTGGACGCTCTGGAAGCATGCGTCGATGGCCGGTTGGCGGAAACACAAATGCGCTGGATGCCCGGGGCTTCAGCGTGTGTGGTAGCGAGTTCCGCGGGTTATCCGGGAAGCTATGAAACGGGCAAGCCGATCAGAGGCCTGGATAAGGCGACGCAGCTTCCGGGTGTGGAGGTGTTCCACTCCGGCACGGCGCTTCTTGACGGAGAGACGGTGACGGCTGGCGGCCGCGTGCTGGGCGTAACGGCGGCTGCGGATTCGCTGCCTGAAGCGCTGCGCCGTGCGTATGCGGCGATGGCTGCTATTCAATATGACGGGATTTACTACCGGCGCGATATTGGTCACCGGGCATTGCGATCTCGCAAATAAATCCAGGTTGCAGGGGAGGAAGCGTGGATGTTGGCATCTCGCTGAAGGAACTGCTTGCGTGGAACGAGGAAGTTGCGGACTTCTGGAAGGCGCATCTCGATGCGAATCCGCACCTGCTGGAATTGCCGTGTGATATTGGCGGGACGAAGAACGTGCAGGAATTTGTGCGCCATATCTGGGGAGCAGAACTGCGCTGGGCTCAGAGGCTGGCTGGTCTGCCAGTAAGCGCGAAAGAAGAAATGCCCACCGGACCGCTCGATGCGATTTTCGCTTTACACGCTCAGGCCGTGGATATCTTCCGCGGACTGCTCAACGCAGATGATGCGCGTTGGAGTGAGCCCTACACTCTCGACCTGATGGTTATTCCGGCGGAGAAGCGGACAATGTCACGGCGCAAGATTGCATTGCATGCGCTCCTCCACGGACATAGGCATTGGGCGCAGTTGGCAACGCTCGTTCGCACAGCGGGATTCAACTCGAAGTTCGGAGGCGACCTGCTTTTCAGCCGCATTCTCGGGTAGATGGTGACGCAAACGTCCGCTCCGGTTTACGCAGACAACCCTGCGCGTTAGACTTGCTTCGCCATGATTACGCGACGTTCGTTTGTTCGAAATGCCTCTGCTTTTTCCGCTGGTATTGCAGTAGCCTCACAAACCAAGATTTCTTTTGCGCAGGCGGCCACTTATCGTAATCCCATCTTGGGCGGAGATCATCCTGACGGCAGCCCAATCCGCGTGGGCAACGACTTTTATCTCACTCACTCCAGCTTTGACTACGCACCCGGCCTGCTGATCTGGCATTCGCGCGATCTCATCAACTGGACGCCTGTGGCCGCTGCACTCCATAAGTATTACGGCACGGTGTGGGCGCCGTACCTGTGTGAGTACCAGGGTGAGTTCTACATTTATTTTCCTGCGGGCGGGCAAATTCATGTCACCCACGCTCCCGCCCCCACGGGGCCATGGAGCGAACCCATCAACTTGGGCATTCGCAATATTGATCCCGCGCATATAGCCGAGAATGGCCGACGTTTTCTCTACCTCGCCGGTGGGCAAATGGCCGAGCTCACGCCAGACGGCCTCGCCGTGAAAACACCGCCTACCGTCACATTCGATGCGTGGCCGCTGCCCGCCAATATGCGGGTTGAGTGCACGTGTCTGGAAGGCCCAAAGGTCATTCAGCATGATGGCTACTACTACCTGAATGTCGCAGAAGGCGGCACCGCCGGCCCTGCCACCAGCCACGCCGTCGTCAGCGCCCGCAGCCGGCACGCGAATGGGCCCTGGGAATACTCGCCCTACAACCCCATTGCGCACACGCCCTCGCGCCATGACCGGTGGCTGTCGATCGGTCACGGCCGACTTGTGGATACACCGGACGGCAAGTGGTACATGACTGTCCACTCCTACGAGAATGGCTATCGTGCTCTGGGGCGTCAGCTTCTGCTGCTTCCCGTCGAGTGGACCAACGACGGATGGTTCCGCGTTCCAGAAGGTATCACCGCCGATTCTGCCATAGCCATGCCGGTCTCCGGTGCCCACCAGCAACCGTTCCCCGATCCATCTGACGATTTCACCTCTGCCCAACTGGGCCTGCAGTGGGGCTTCTGGCACGAGTACGATGCTGCCCGCTTCAGCACCGGCAAGGGAGCGCTCGTTCTTAACGCCCAGGGCAAATCCATCAACGACACCTCTCCTATGACCACTGCAGTCGGCGCCCATTCCTACACTGTGGAAGCTGATGTTGAAGTTGACCCCGATTGTGAAGCTGGCGTTGCGCTCTTCTACGACTCGGAGCACTCCATGGCGCTTGTCATCAATCGCGACGGCATCAGCGCGCGCCTCGCCACCGGATCAACCCACAGTCATTTGGAAAAAGGCGCCACCCGCGCCACTCTTCGCGTCGTCAATGACGATCAGGAAATTGATTTCTATTTCCGCATTCCCGGCAAGCCCTGGCAGCGCACGCGGGAATCGGCTGAAATCTCGGGTATGGATCACAATGTTCTCGGCGGATTTCTCGACGTCCGTCCTGCTCTCTACGCGTGCGGCAGCGGCAAAGCTACCTTTCGCGGCTTCCGCTATTGGCCTGAAGTAAAAGTGCCGGCATAATGATTCGCCGGCAATCTGAAACCTCGCATAAAGGATCTCCGCCATGCTCAAGCACAGCATTCTGTTGACGAGCACGCTTCTCGGCTTCGCATTCACTGCATTCGGGCAACAGGGTGCGCCCATTGCACCAGCAACGCCGCGCATGCCTACTCCGAAAGAACGCGCTGCGATTGCCTCTGCGTCGGGGGCCGAACGCGACCGTGAAATCAAGCTGCTGGGCATTACCGCCATGCAGCCGTCTGCCACGGCTTACGACATTGGCAAGCCCGGCAACGCCAATTACGACGAGAGCAAGGCAAACCCGTATCCGAATCTGCCCGCGCTGCTGGTCATGGAAAATGGCAAGAAAGTGACGACGGCTGCCGAGTGGACCGCGCGCCGCAACGAGCTTCTGAAGTTGTTTGCGGAGAACGTCTACGGCAAATATCCCGCGCACATCCCTCCCGTCGCGTGGAAAGTCGAAAGCACCAAGGAGATTACAGTCTCGGGTGTACCCGCATTAGTCAAGCACATCATCGGCCATGTCGATAACTCCGACGACCCAGCCATTACGGTGGACATCGTGGCTGACGTGGTAACACCGGCCGCCACGCGCGGAAAGAAAGTTCCGGTCATCATCGGCGGTGGTACGCTGCACCCTTTCAACTTCACTCCGCGCCCTGCCGTGCCAGGCCAGGCGGTTCATCGCATGGCAATGCCGCCAGAACCGCCTGACTCCGCCAAGCTCCTCCTTCAGGCGGGGTGGGGCTTCGTCGCTCGCGCGTCCAATGAGGTGCAGGCCGATAACGGCGCAGGTCTGGACAAGGGCATCATCGGACTCGTCAACCACGGCCAGCCCCGATCGCTGGACGGCTGGGGCGTACTCCGCGCGTGGGCTTGGGCAGACAGCCGCATCGTGGACTATCTTCAGACCGATCCTGACGTCGACGGAGCCAAGGTCGGCGTGATGGGCCACTCACGTGGAGGCAAGGCCGCGCTCGTCGCCATGGTTGACGATCCGCGGATCGCCATCGGCTACATCTCCTCCTCCGGAGCGGGTGGAGCAGACCTGTATCGCCGCAACTACGGCGAAACTCTTGGCAATCTCTGCAGCGTTCAGGAGTTCCACTGGTTCGCCGGTAACTTCCTTCGTTATTGTGCCGTTGGCCACTCCGCTAACGAGATGCCGGTCGATAGTCATGAGTTCATCGCGCTTGTAGCTCCGCGCCCGGTATTCATCGGCGGGGGCGCGCTCATCACCGATCCCGAGTACGCGCCCGGCGACGCGTGGCAAGACGCACACGGCATGTTCATCGCTGCCGTAGCTGCCAGTCCAGCATGGAAGCTTCTCGGTGTAGAAGGCCTCGGAACCAAAACGTTCCCGCCAATGGGAACATTCGTCAACAACGGCCGCATAGCATTCCGCCAACATCAGTACGGCCACACTCCAGCACCCAATTGGCCCTACTTCCTCGAATTCGCAGAGAAGCAGCTGAAGGTGAAGTAGTGGCTGGCTTTCCGTTCTATGTTGATTGTTATTCTTCGTCGCCTATTTCTCGTCAGGCTGCCGACGTCCAAGCTTCAGTAACCAACAGCAGGTAGCTAGAAAGCTGCTCTTCTCACAACTCCGTCGACTTACTTTCCACCAGCGCCTTCGCTTTGGCAATGAACTCAGCCAGCGGCGTCGAGCCCTGATCGCCTTTTCCGCGCGTGCGCACGCTCACTGCATTCGCCGCCTCTTCCTTGTCGCCGAAGACAAGAATGTACGGAGTCTTCTGGTTGGCGAAGTCGCGGATTTTCGCATTCATCTTTTCGTTGCGATCGTCCACCTCCACGCGGATGCCTGCTTCCTTCAGCGCGCTTTCCACCTTGGCCGCGTAATCTTTGTGGCGCTCACTGATTGGCACCAGCCCCACCTGCACGGGAGCAAGCCACATTGGGAACGCTCCGGCATAATGTTCAATCAGCACGCCAAAAAATCTTTCCACTGATCCGAACAGAGCGCGATGCACCATCACCGGTTGATGCCGCGCCCCATCCTCGCCTACGTACTCAAGCTCAAAGCGCGCCGGCAGATTGAAGTCGAACTGCACTGTCGATAGCTGCCAAAGGCGTCCGAGCACATCGACGAGTTTTACGTCGATCTTCGGCCCGTAAAACGCCGCTTCGCCTGGAATCGTCTTATACGGAATTCCTTTTTGCTTGAGCACATTATCGAGCGAGCGAATGGCGAGATCCCAGTTCTCGTCCGAGCCAGCGTAATGCGCACGGTCGTTCGGATCCCATGTCGATAGCTCGACCTTGAACTCCTTGAAGCCAAATGTCTTCAGTACCGCTTCAGCAAAATCGATGCACGCTGCCACTTCGCTTTCAATTTGTCCGGGCGTGCAGAAGATGTGCGCATCGTCCTGCGTGAAGCCGCGAACGCGCAAAAGTCCGTGCATGGTGCCTGAGCGCTCATAGCGATACACGTTCCCCAACTCTGCATACCGCGCCGGCAAATCGCGATAGCTCTTCGGCGAATTCTTGTAGATAAGAATATGGAAAGGACAGTTCATTGGCTTCATGCGATACATCGCATCGTCCAGCTCCATGGGCGTAAACATGTTGCCGGCGTAAAAGCCTTCATGTCCCGACGTCTGCCATAAATTGATCTTGGCCACATGCGGCGTGTAGACAAGCTGATACCCGCGGCGCAGGCACTCGTCGCGCATCCAGTCTTCCATCACCTTGCGGATCATGGCGCCTTTGGGATGCCAGAAGATCAGTCCCGATCCGGCCAGTTCCTGAATGCTGAATAGATCAAGCTGCTTGCCCAGCACGCGATGATCGCGCTTGGCCGCCTCCTCAAGTCGCGCAAAATGCTCATCGAGATCTTTCTTTGAGAAGAACGCCGTCCCGTAGATGCGCTGCAGTTGCGGATTCTTCTCATCGCCCAGCCAATATGCACCGGCCAGCGTTGTCACCTTCACCGCCTTCACTCGGCCCGTGGAAGGAACATGCGGACCGCGGCAAAAATCGACGAACTTGCCGTTACGATAAAAGCTCACATCTGAGCCCGGCTCCGTGAACTTGCTCACGAAATGCGTCTTCATAAAATCGCCATCGCGATCAAATTCCGCCAGAGCCTTTTCTCGCGGTTCAAACTCGTGCACAAACTTCTCATCGCGCGCCACAACTTCCGCCATCTTCGCTTCAATCAGCGCCAGGTCTTCAGGCGTGAATGGCTTCTCGCGGTAAAAGTCGTAGAAAAATCCGTTATCGGTCGCCGGGCCGTGGCCAAGCTTGGTTTCAGGAAACAGCTCCAGCACCGCCGTTGCCAGCACATGCGCAGCCGAATGGCGCACCACCTTCAGCGCCTCAGGATCCTTCTCCGTGACCAGCTCGAGCCGGGTGTCGGCCGTCAATGGCGTCGACAGATCGACCAGCCGGGGTCCCGTTGCGGACTCGTTGGCGTACATCTGCTCTTCTGAGCCGCTCTCGCCGGCTGCGGCGGCATTCTCCGCGGCTCCAGTCACCGGCTTTAACCGCGCAACAACGCTGGCGGCGGCGAGTCTGGGCGAAATGGAGTTGGCAATTTCCAGCGGCGTGGTGCCCACCGGTACTTCACGAACCGCCCCATCGGGCAGATGTACGGCAATCGTCTGCGTGCTCATTTTTTGGGAATCCATATGGGCCGCAAAGGTGAAACACGGCCATCAGTTTGAGGATAGAAGGCCCAGGGCCGCCAAGTCGAGCGAGTGGTCACGCCTCACGGCAAATTTGATCTCGATCCTGGCCTATAAATCTCAAGGGCTTGCATCCAAAGAGGAATGTTCTTTGTTCCTTGGATCGCAATATCGTCATGAGGTTCTGAGATGCAGGTACTTTGTAAAGCAACCAAAGGAAATGCTGAAACTCACTGCTGCATTTGCGGACAGGGGTTCGTCATGTTCTGGGACCGGCAGTCGCGCCCTGAGCGCCTTGCCGCCCTGCACGAAATTCAGGAGACGCTTCGCCGGCATCACCGCACCTGTTCCGGTCCGCAGGCTCACCCGATCGCAAGTTTTCCGGTCCCAGACTGGAATGGTTCGGCAGAATTCAAACGCGAGCCCAGTTCCGGCACCGCGTCCTCCTGGAGATTCTAGGGGCCAAGCCTTCAAATTGGATTGCAAGCGGGACCGCGGGGCCGTGCTCCGTCGCCATGGAGGGAACAAAGACGGGAATGAAGTGGCTTGCCTTACTGGGCTCGCTGCTGCTTTGCTACACCGTTGCAGCGCTGGGCGGCTGGTGGACGTCAGCCGAGCTCACGGATTGGTATCTCAGTCTCAAGAGACCCAGTATCGCTCCGCCCAATTGGGTTTTCGGGCCGGTATGGTCACTGCTCTACGCGCTCATGGCAGTCGCGGCGTGGGAAATCTGGCTTACACCGCCTTCGCCGCAAAGCCCTGCTGCTGTTCCTTGTGCAATTGCTCCTGAATCTGCTTTGGACGTGGCTCTTTTTTCACGAGCACGACATCCCCAACGCCCTCATTGACATTTTTCTGCTTTGGATTGCAATCGGCTCAGAAATCGTCATCTTCTGGCGCCTACAGCCCTCGACTGCATGGCTTATGACACCTTATTGGGCATGGGTAAGTTTCGCCGTATTTCTGAACTTCGAATACTGGCGTCTGAATCCGGACTCAAATTGAACACAGAACTGAGCTGACCCGGCGATTGCGGGCCTACCTATACGACAAAGGGCCGGGAGTTCTCCCAGCCCATCATCGAGTTAGCTAGATTCTGCCGGAATCCGGCCAATCAGGCTTAGAGAGGCTGAACGTCCGCAGCCTGCCAGCCCTTCGGGCCCTTCACCACGTTGAACTGCACGGCTTGGCCTTCCTGCAAGCTCTTGAAACCGCTTGAGTTGATTGCAGAGTAATGCACGAAAACGTCTTCGCCGTTCTGGCGCGAAATAAAGCCGAAGCCCTTCGCGTCATTGAACCACTTCACAGTACCTTGTTCCATTTTGTTTCGATTTCCTGGTATTGAATTGCGCTGGATGAATCGGAGCGACCACTGGCAGAATCTTGCTTGGTTGGGCGAGTTACTGCTCACGCCCGGTTCGACTCTAACGCTGAGGATATTTTACCATCGGTGTCAATAAGGTCCGTAAAAGAAGCTACTCCGGGCCGCTGCGGCAAGCCCGAAACGGGAAGAAAACAGGTGGCTTAGCTGCTTCCTTCGCCTGTGATAACTTGGTAGGTCGCCATGCCAACCGATCCTGTACCCGACCTGCTGTCGCAAGCTACCAAACTGCTGGAACGCGAGTTCGCCCATCTGCCCGCATGGGAAACGGCTGCGCCTGACGAACGCATCACTGATGTTCTTGCGGACGTGGCCCACCGCCTCGGCGACAACTACCCGTATTTTCATCCACTCTACGCCGGACAGATGCTTAAGCCACCGCATCCAGTGGCTCGCGCGGCTTACGCCCTTGTCATGAGCATCAACCCAAACAATCATGCGCGCGATGGCGGGCGGGCAAGCTCCGAGATGGAAATTGAGGCTGTCCGGCAGATCGCCGCCATGTTTGGCTGGACCGGGTTTCTCGGGCACCTTACCTCCAGCGGCACTCTGGCCAATCTCGAGGCGCTTTGGGTCTCAGGGCAGATTTCCCAGGAACGCGGCCGACGATCGCGCATTGTCGGTTCTGAACAAGCCCACTACACCCATCAGCGTATCTCCGCCGTGCTCCGGCTCAACTACACCGCCATCTCCGCCGACCAGCGCGGCCGCATGGACCTCGACAGCCTCGAAGCCGAGCTCCGCAAAGGCGACGTGGCTACCGTCGTGGCGACACTCGGCACTACTGCCATCGGCGCAGTTGATCCGCTAGAGCAAATCGTTGCGCTGCGTGAGCGATATGGGTTCCGTCTGCATGTGGACGCGGCCTACGGGGGCTATTTCAAGCTCATTGTCTCGGAACTGGACGAGCCGGCGCGACGAGCTTACGAAGCAATCGATCAGGCCGACTCCATCGTGATCGATCCGCACAAGCATGGCCTGCAACCCTACGGCTGCGGGTGCGTACTCTTCCGCGATCCCGGCGTTGGGCGATTTTACAAACACGATTCACCCTACACTTACTTCACGTCCGACAAGTTGCACCTTGGCGAAATCAGCCTTGAGTGCTCGCGCGCCGGCGCTGCAGCCGTCGCACTTTGGGCAACCCATCAGCTACTACCGCCCGTAGCAGGCGGCGAGTTTGCCCTTGGTCTCGCGCAGGGACGAGCTGCAGCCCTCGACCTCAACCGCCGGTTGCGGGCAGATACCCGCTTTGAGACACTCGCGACGGGGCATCCTGAACTCGATATCGTAGCGTGGAAGATCAAAGCGGTGACGCCGGAAAGGTCATCACAACTTGCACAAGAGGTGTTTGAGGCATGTGCGGCGCAACACCTGCACCTGGCTCTTGTACAATTGCCGCAATCGTGGTTTACCTCAGCGTTTGCGCCTGCAGCCGAGAATGCAATTGGAGACGCGCATGTCACTTGTCTGCGCTCGGTATTGATGAAGCCCGAGCACCAGAAGTGGCTCGATAAAATTTGGCAAAGATTTTCCTCCGCCTGCGCTGAAGTGAGCCCGCAATGATCCACACCTGTACTGAAGCGAACCTGTATCGACAAGCCGGAATGGAAAAATTCAAAGCAAATGAGTACAGAAAAACGCGAAGAAAAAGAAAACGTCTTCATTTCTCTCGCAACCGCGTCAAACAAACAGCTCTGTCAGCAGTTTCTTTTGATCTCACCTGAGAGGTTCATTGCCCATGCACGATCCTGTCGCCCTTCGCTCCATGCACGTTTCCCGCTTCAATGCAGAGCCCGCCATCTTCGTCGCGCCCGGGCGCGTCAACCTGATCGGTGAGCACACTGACTACGCTGAGGGATTCGTGATGCCCGCAGCCATCAATTTCGCTACCCTGGCTGCCATTTCACCCCGGAGCGACGGCAAGATCGTCATCTACTCCGAGAACTTCTGTGAGGAAAAGACCTTCGACGCCGCGGAGACACCGAAGCCCCACAAAAACTGGTCCGACTACCCGATGGGGGTCGTGGCGATTTTCTCCGGCGAAGGACACAAATTCCCCGGCTTCAGCCTGACGCTCTGGGGCGATGTGCCGCTCGGTTCCGGCCTGTCCAGTTCCGCAGCTCTTGAAGTGGTTTCCGCATTGGCCGTTCTTTCGCTGATTGGCGCCAGCTATCCCGGCCCGGTGCTGGCTCGTCTTTGTCAGCGCGTCGAAAATGAATTCGTCGGCGCCAACTGCGGAATCATGGATCAGTTCATCTCGGCCAATGGCAAGAAGGATCACGCACTGCTCCTCGATTGCCGTGACCTGAGCTTTCAGCTCGCACCTATTCCGGCCAACGTGGCCATCGTCATTGCTAACACGATGGTGAAGCACTCCATCGCAGGTGGCGACTACCCGACGCGCCGCCGTGAATCAGAGGCGGCATGCGCCGTGATCGCCAGCCATCGCCCCGGCGTCCGATTCCTGCGCGATGCCACTCTTGAAGATCTCGACAAATGGGGCCCTGAGATGGAACCCAAGTCGCTCATGCGCGCACGCCACGTTATCAGCGAAAACCTTCGCACCGTTGCTGCAGCCGAGGCCCTCATGCGCGGCGATATGAATGAGCTCGGCCGTCTGATGGCTGAAGCACACAAAAGCTACAGCGGCGATTTTGAAGGAAGCTGCGTTGAGGCAGATATCATGGTGGACCTCGCTCAGGATCTGCCGGGCCTGATCGGAGCGCGGCTTACCGGCGGCGGTTTCGGCGGCTGCACGGTCAACCTGGTTGAACAAAAAGACGCCGAATCTTTCGCCAAAATGCTGGGTGAACGCTATGCGGCCAAGACCAACATTGAGCCACAAATCCACATCTGCCACGCGTCGGACGGGGCTCATCGACTCCAATAGGGCGCAATTGCAACAAGATTTGTGCAACTTAAATCCTAAAATTGTGAATCAGATTCTGGAAATCGAGGGGCGAAACCGGGGCACAACGGCTTTGACCCTCGCCTGCAGATAGCTAAGCTCCAACCCTGCAAGCAGTTAAGAATAGGGCAGTAGAAACTTCCCAGTCCTTGATAAAATTTGAGAACGCTCAGCCCACGAAGTACCCTCTAAATTATTACTGGGAGTAACATGTTCGACCTCCGTGGGATTTGCATTCGCGATCGCCGCATCAAAACTTAGAAGCACGGCGAGGAGAAACCTTATTCATGCAACCGGTATCTACTAGACCTTTTTCCTACGAAACTATCCCCAGTTCTGGCCACGTTGCATATTTCTCGATGGAGATTGCGATTAACCCGGCTATGCCCACTTACTCCGGTGGGTTAGGCGTTCTGGCAGGCGATACCCTGCGCTCTGCCGCCGATCTTAGGGTTCCACTTATCGCTTTTTCACTGATTCACCGCAAGGGATACTTCCAGCAGCATCTCGATCGCAACGGACTTCAGACTGAAGAAATCCAGCCATGGGATCCAGCCAAGTTCTGCACGGAGGAATCCGCACGCGTAACCGTTGCCATTGAAGACCGCGTCGTTACGGTGCGCGCATGGCGCTACGACCTGCAGGGAAGCTCCGGGCACATCGTTCCCATCTATCTGCTCGACACCGACATTGAAGAAAACTCCGGATGGGATCGCGGCCTGACTGATCATCTTTACGGCGGAGATACGAATTACCGCCTGCAGCAGGAGATCGTGCTCGGCATGGGCGGCGTGCGCATGGCCAATGCCTTGGGCTACCGGGTAAACGTCTACCACATGAACGAAGGCCACGCGGCACTGCTAACGCTGGCCTTGCTGGAGCGCCAACTTGGCGGCGGTCCGCTGGGCGCCGCCACAGAAGCGGACATCGAGCAGGTTCGCAAGAAATGCGTATTCACCACGCACACGCCCGTGCCTGCCGGTCACGATCGTTTCTCTGTTGAACAAACGGTTCGTATCCTGGGCGGCGATCGCACGGGCCGACTTGAGAAGTTCGGTTGCTTCCGCGACGGCCTGCTGAATATGACGCTGCTGGCGTTGCGTTTTTCGCGCTTTGCCAATGGTGTCGCTTTGCAACACACTAAGGTGTCGCAGCAGATGTTCCCTGAGTACACCATCAACTGCATCACCAACGGCGTACACGCAACCACGTGGATCTCGGACCCGATCCAAAAGATGCTGGACGAGCATAATCCCAGCTGGCGGTCGGATACTCTTTACCTCCGTAATTCCATCGATCTGCCGGAGCAATCGATCCTGACTGCACACGCGCGCGCCAAGGAAGCTTTGCTGGCAGAAGTGGGTTCGCGCACCGGCCTGGTCTTCAATCCAGGAGTTCTCACGCTGGGATTCGCACGTCGTGCGGCCACCTACAAGCGCGCCAATCTCATGTTTACCAACCCTGAGCGTCTGCAAAAGATCGCGCAGGCAGCTGGCGGCCTGCAAATTATCTATGCAGGAAAAGCTCACCCGCAGGACGAGCCTGGCAAGGGCCTCGTGCAAGAAGTAGTCGAAGACGCAGCCAAATACTCAAACGACACTTTGCGAGTTGTTTATCTTGAGGATTACGCGTGGGATCTTGGCGCGCTGCTCACAGCAGGCGTTGACGTCTGGGTGAACAATCCGCGCCGTCCATATGAGGCATCAGGAACCAGCGGAATGAAGGCCGCGATGAACGGTGTACCCAGCCTCTCAATTCTCGATGGCTGGTGGATTGAGGGCTGCATTGAGGGTGCAACGGGCTGGGCAATTGAAGACGGTCCCACCGACGAGGACGAGGCCAACTCTCTCTACAACAAGCTTGAATCCGCCGTGGTTCCGCTCTATCTCGATGCCCCCGAAAAATGGGCTCAGCTGATGCGCAAGACTCTGGCATTCAACGGCTCGTTTTTCAACACACACCGCATGGTCAGGCAGTACACGCGGAATGCCTATTACCCGATGCTTCTCACCATGAACGCCAGCAATGTGGAAGAAGAAATCTTCGCAGACTGAACCGCCCCTGGCTTGAGTCCAGCTCAAAGATCAGTGCCCCGCTTTTGCGCAGCTCTATCGCGCAAAGGTGGGGCACCGCATTTTCAATTGTCATGATTCACGCGGCAGATACTTGCGTTCGCGCTACTAGAGCAGGAATGGTCAATTCAGCAAGACAAAGCCATAAGTTAGAAGCGAGCAGTTGAAAACCGTTCTTTAGTCTCCGTGCGCCTCTTCCAGTTCGGAACCCACGCGGTGCGGCTTCATCACTCTCCACTGCAGCTTGTCGAAGAACAGGTAGACCACTGGAGTGGTGAACAGCGTCAATGCCTGGCAAACCATCAGTCCACCAACAATCGTGATGCCGAGCGGTCTGCGCAGTTCCGATCCCACCCCCATACCGATCGCCAGTGGCAACCCACCGAACATGGCGGCGAAGGTGGTCATCATAATCGGCCGGAACCGCAACAGTGCAGCGCGGTAGATCGCGTCTACCGACGACATACCCAGATCGCGTTCCGCTTGCAAGGCGAAATCGATCATCATGATTGCATTCTTGATCACCAGCCCAATGAGCAAAATGATCCCGATAAGCGCGATGATGTTCAAATCCATTCCGGTGATCAACAACGCCAGAATGGCTCCCGCACCCGCCGGCGGAAGCGTGGAAAGAATCGTCAGCGGATGAATAAGGCTCTCGTACAAAATGCCAAGCACGATGTACACGGTCACAATCGCAGCCAGAATCAGCAGAGGCTCATTCCTGAGCGAATCCTGAAATGCCTGCGCCGTTCCCTGGAAACTGGCATGAACTCCCGAGGGCATTCCCATCTCGCGCTGCGCTCTTTCGATTGCCGTTACCGCTTCGCCCAGAGCCACGTTCGGAGCAAGATTGAACGTGAGCGTAATCGCTGGATACTGGCCCTGGTGATTCACCTGCAGCGCGGCATTCCGGGTCTCATAATGGGCGATTGCTGACAACGGCACCATTCGTGAAGCGGATGCTGCAGGTCCTGCGGTAGCAGCGCCTGCCGTAGAAGCGCCGGCCGTGGTAGCAGCTCCGCTGGTCGCAGTGCCGTTTGCTGCAGTACCGTTGCCGAAAAGACTACTACTGGCCCCGGCACCTGCTGTGGTTGCAGAGCCGCCGAATGTACCGCTGGTTCCTCCGGTTGTTTTAATAAAGATTCCATTCAGCGCGTCAGGGCTTTGACTGTACCTCGGATCAACCTCCATCACCACGAAATACTGGTTCAGGCCGGTGTACATAGTGGAAACCTGGCGCTGCCCAAATGCGTCGTACAAGGTCGAGTCGATCATCTGCGCGGTGATGCCCAGCCGTGAAGCTGCATCGCGATCAATCACCAGGCTGGTTACCAGCCCGTTATCCTGCTGGTCTGTTGAGACGTCGCGCAGCTGGGACAAAGACCTCATTCGACTCTGAAGAATCGGAGCCCACTTATTCAATTCCTCCAGATTCGGATCGGACAACGTGTACTGATACTGCGCTGCGCTTCCTCGGCCACCAATGTGAATATCTTGTTCTGCCTGCAGGAATAATGTAGCCCCTGGTACGCTAGTGAGCTTCCGGCGAAGGCGATTCACCACCTGATCAGCGGAGACATGTCCCGGGCGATCCGCCAGCGGCTTTAGCTCCACGTTCATGCCGCCCACGTTGTTGCTGCCACCTCCAGGACCGCCGCCGCCTACCCTTGCAACCACTGACCTGACAGCCGGATCTTCCAGCGTCATCTCTGCCAGCAGACGCTGCTTCACCTTCATGGCATCAAAGCTGATGTCCTGCGCGCCCATTGTCCTTCCACCCAGTCGGCCGGTGTCCTGCTGCGGGAAGAACCCCTTAGGAACAACCATGTACAAATACACGTTCAGTGCCGCCATGCCGATTGCCACGCCCAGCACCAGCCACTGGTGATCAAGCACTTTGCGCAGGGCGAAGGCATATTCGCTATGCAGCCAGTTAAATGCCTTCTCGTTCAAGCGGTAAATACGGCCATGCCGGCTTTCGTCCTTGGCCTTTAGAAAACGCGCACACAGCATCGGCGTCGTTGTCAGCGAAAGAAGCATCGATACGGCGACCGCTACCGCTAGCGTCACTGCAAATTCGCGGAACAATTTGCCGACCACACCGCCCATCAGAAGAATCGGTGTAAACACCGCAATCAAGGATGTGCTCATCGAGAGCACGGTGAAGCCGATCTCCTTTGACCCCTTCATGGCGGCGTCAAATGGCCGCATTCCCATTTCGAGATATCGCGTGATGTTCTCAATCACTACGATCGCGTCGTCTACAACAAAGCCCGTCGCCACCGTCAATGCCATCAGCGACAGGTTATCGACCGTATAACCGGCGAGGTACATCACCCCGAAGGTACCCACCAGCGAAAGCGGAACCGCCACGGATGGAATGATCGTCGCCCAGACCTCTCGCAGGAAAAGGAACACAACCAAAACCACCAGCAGCACGCTGATGAACAGCGAACTCTCCACGTCGCGTACGCTGGCGCGAATTGTAGTCGTACGGTCGTTCGCTACATTGATCTTGATCGTCGGTGGAATCGCCGCTTGAAGATGCGGCATTTCACGCATCACATTGTCCACCGTATTGATTACATTTGCGCCCGGAATCTTGAACACGAAAAGCAGAACGGCTTCTTCCAGTTTTCCCGGAGGGCCGCTGGTCGGATTAATTCCCGCAACACCCGCCGCGAGTATGTTCGAGACGCTATCACTTACTGTTCCCAGGTCTTCGACACGTACCGGCGCACCGGTTTGCCTGTTGTATCCCACCATGATCGGGGCGAAATCTTGAGCCTTGAAAATCTGATCATTGTCGTAAATGGCCCAGCGATTGTGATCATCCTGAAAGGCGCCCTTCGGACGATTGGCGTTCGCTCCGGCCAACGCGGTGCGCACCGCCTCAAGCCCAATACCGGTGTTGGCCAGCAGCAGGGGATTCAGTTCCACTCGCACAGCTGGACTTGAGCTCCCGCCGACGAATACCTGACCAACGCCCTGAATCTGTGACATTTTCTGCGCCAGGATGGAGTCGGCCATATCGTAGATCTGCTGCTTCGGAACTACATCCGACGTCAGCGTCATAATCAGAATCGGCGCATCGGAAGGATTGGCTTTGCGATAGCGCGGATTTTGCGGCAGATATGAAGGAAGCTGGCTCCGGGCTGCATTGATAGCCGCCTGTACGTCTCGCGACGCAGCATTGATGTCGCGATTGATATCAAACTGCAGCGTGACGTTCGCCGAACCTAGCGAGCTCGTCGAAGTCATTTCATTCACACCGGCAATGCGTCCAAACTGGCGCTCCAGCGGCGTCGCCACGGCAGAAGCCATTGTCTCCGGACTCGCGCCAGGAAGCCCCGCGCCGGCGCCGATTACCGGCATATCCACGTCCGGCAATGACGCCACGGGCAGAACGTTGTACGCCACAGCGCCAGCCATTAGCAGGGCCATGCTCAACAGCGAAGTCGCTACCGGTCTTTTAATGAATGGTGCGGATAGATGCATTGTGATCTCCTAGTCCGCACTCACTTCTTGAGGCTCGGCCACGCTCAGGTCGCGAGGCTTTAACCGCGTCGCCAGCCGGTCGAAGTAGAGATACACAACCGGCGTAGTAAACAGCGTCAGCATCTGCGAGAAGATAAGTCCGCCAACAATCGTGATGCCCAGCGGCAGACGAAGTTCTGCGCCCACGCCGCCTCCCAATGCCAGCGGCAAGCCGCCTAGCAATGCCGCCATCGTGGTCATGATGATCGGGCGGAAGCGCAAGAGACAGGCCTGGAAGATTGCGGCCTCGGCTGTCTTGCCCTCCTCACGCTCAGCCTGCAACGCAAAATCGATCATCATAATGGCGTTCTTCTGCACAATACCGATCAGCAGGATGATGCCGATCAGTGCAATCACGCTGAACTCAACTTTCGTAAGCATCAGCGCCAGCAGCGCGCCCACGCCCGCCGAGGGCAGGGTGGAGATGATGGTGATCGGGTGAATATAGCTCTCATACAGCACCCCGAGCACAATGTAGACCGTGATCAACGCCGCCAAAATCAGCAGCGGCTCATTTGCAAGTGAGGTCTGGAATGCAGCGGCCGTCCCCTGGAAGCTGGAATTGATCGACTGCGGCATTTGGATCCGATCTTCCACCCGATGCACGGCTTTGATGGCGTCGCCCAGCGCCCTGCCCGGAGCCAGGTTAAAGCTCACAATGGTGGACGGGAACTGATCCAGGTGACCAATTGAAAGCTGCGCATGTCCTTGCTCCCAATGTGCTATTTGGCTCAAGGGAACTTGCGCCCCGCTGCTCGAACGAACATACAAATTGTTCAGAGTGGCGGGGTCGGTCTGGAATCGCGGTGCTACTTCCATTACCACGTGATATTGGTTCAACTGTGTAAAAATCGTGGACACTTGCCGCTGACCAAACGCGTCATACAGCGTGTTATCCACGTCCGACATGGCAATGCCGAGGCGCGAAGATGTGTCGCGATCAATCACCAGTTGTGCCGACAGTCCCTGATCCTGCAGATCGCTGGCCACATCTGTCACATCGGGTTCTTTGCTCAGCTCCTCAACCATTCGGCGCGTATAGGTCGCCAACTCCTGCTGATCAGGATCTTCCAACGCGTATTGGAACTGCGTACGGCTCACGCGGTCTTCCACCGTCAGATCCTGCAAGGGCTGCAGGAAGAGCTGAATGCCCTTCACCTTGTTCACCTCGCCCTGCAATCGCTGGATCACATCCGTGGCCGACTGCTTGCGATCCTCCAAGGGCTTAAGCGTGATCTGGATGCGTCCGGAGTTCAATGTCGTGTTCGTGCCGTCCACGCCAATGAAGGACGAGACATTGTCAACCGATGGATCCTTGAGAACGACGTCAACGATTTGCTGCTGCAGTCTCGACATCGCTGAGAAGCTCACGTTCTGCGGAGCTTCAGTAATGCCCAGAACCACGCCTGTGTCCTGCACCGGGAAGAACCCTTTCGGCACCACGATGAAAAGGAGAACCGTGGCCACAAACGTCGAAATAGTCACGATCAAGGTTGCAAAACGATGGCGCAGTATCACCGTCAGCGCCCGTCCGTACGCGGCGATGATGGCGTTGAACACCTTTTCTGACCAGTAATAGAAACGCGTCTGATTCGCAGTCGCCTTGTCCTGCAGAATGCGCGAGCACATCATCGGCGTCAGCGTCAGCGACACCAGCGCCGAAACCAGGATGGTGACTGCCAGCGTGATGGCAAACTCACGGAACAGGCGTCCCACCACGTCGCTCATGAACAGCAGCGGAATCAACACGGCAATCAGCGAAACGGTCAGCGACATAATCGTGAAGCCGATTTGTTCGCTGCCCTTCAGCGCCGCCTGCATTGGGCTCTCGCCTTCTTCAATGAAGCGAGAAATGTTCTCAATCATGACGATGGCGTCGTCCACCACAAATCCAGTGGAGATCGTTAACGCCATGAGCGTGAGGTTGTTCAGCGAGTAGCCGAGCAGATACATCATGCCGAAGGTGCCGATGATCGAAAGCGGCACCGCCACAGACGGAATAATGGTTGCTGCAATGTTACGCAGGAACAGGAAGATGACCATGACGACCAGCGCCACGGTAAGCATCAACTCAAATTCCACGTCTTTCACTGACGCGCGAATCGTCACTGTCCTGTCAGTAAGTACGTGCACTTGAATTGCTGCAGGTAAAGCTGTTTGCAACTGGGGCAGCAGCTTGCGAATCCGATCCACGACCGCAATGATGTTTGCGCCTGGCTGGCGCTGTACGTTCACAATCACTGCCGGATGTTTACCCATCCACGCCGCCTGCTGATTGTTTTCAGCCGCGTCCACAATTGTGGCCACATCGGAAGCGCGAACCGGCGCACCGTTGCGATAAGCCACGATCACCGGTTTATAGTCGTTGCTTGAAAGCAGCTGGTCATTGGCGCCAATCGTGTAAGTCTGTCTCGAGCCGTTCAGCGTCCCCTTCGCCTGGTTTACGTTGGCTGCCGCCAGCGAAGTTCGCAGGTCCTCAAGGCTCAGGCTGTACGCCGCCATCTGCGTCGGGTTCGCCTGGATACGGACCGCTGGCTTTTGTCCGCCCGCGATCGACACCAGGCCAACGCCTGTCACCTGCGAAATCTTCTGTGCCAGATTCGTATCGGCCGCGTCCTCAATCTTGTCGAGCGGCAAACTATCTGACGTCAGTGCCAGCGTCAGAATTGGCGCGTCGGCCGGGTTCACCTTGCTGTAGATGGGAGGATTTGGCAGGTCGTTGGGCAAAAAGCTGTTGCCCGCGTTGATCGCGGCCTGCACTTCCTGCTCGGCAACATCGATGCTTTCTTCCAGATTGAATTGGAGGGTGATGACCGATCCGCCACCTGAACTGACCGATGTCATCTGTTTCAAGCCGGGCATCTGCCCGAACTGCCGCTCCAGCGGTGCCGTCACCGAGGAAGCCATCACCTCCGGTCCAGCTCCTGGATAAAACGTGAGCACCTGGATGATTGGGTAATCCACCTGCGGCAAAGCGGAGATTGGCAACTGCTGGAACGCCGCCCCGCCAGCCAGCAGAATGGCTGCCATCAGCAGAGATGTTGCTACCGGGCGCAGAATAAACGGCCGGGAAGGACTGAGGCTCACTGCTGCTCCTTGTTGGGCTGGCGACCGCCATTCTGACCACCATTTGGATTTCTGCCGGTTTGAGCCGGCGCTGCCGGATTCGCCAGCATCTCGCGATGGCCTGCGCCTGCACCTTGCCCCGTACGCTGCCCTGCGTTCTGACCCGTGCCTCCCGCGCCCTCGCCACGACCCGATGCAGCACCCGGCCCACGCCCAGCCGTTGCGCCCAGGCTTCTGGTACGGCTCACCAGCACTTGCGAGCCGTCACGCAGACGATCTGCGCCGTCAACCACAACCTTCTCTCCGTCATCCAGCCCGCTGTCGATAATGCTGACCTGGCCCTGAACCAGGCCAACCTTGAGTGGCTGGATTTTCGCCGTGCCGCTCTCGCCTTTTTCGTCCGTGTTTACCACCCATACAAATGTGCCCTGGGTTCCGTTCTGCACCGCGGCCGAAGGGATCACCAGCGCATCGCGCCGCTGTTCCATTACCAGGTGGATGTTTACGAACTGATTCGGGAAGAGCACATTGTCGTTATTCTGGAAAATCGCCTTCAGCTTTGCAGTTCCCGTCGTCGTATCGATCTGATTGTCCGTAGTCAGCAGGTATCCGGTCGCCAGCTTCTGCGTATCGGCCTGGTTGTAGGCATCCACCGCCAGCCGCTTGTCCGCGCTTAGCTTCTTCAACACCTCGGGCAGCTGGTTCTGAGGCAGGGTGAAGTAAACAGCAATCGGATGAAACTGATTGATGACCACCAGGTTCGTGGTGTTGGCAACAACCAGATTGCCAGGATCCACCAACCGCAGGCCGATGCGTCCGTTCACAGGCGATTGGATGGAGCACCAGTTCAGCTGAAGTTGCGCATTCTCTACTGCTGCCTTATCCGCCGAAATCGCGCCTTCATACTGCCCTTGGGCCGTTTGGTAGGTCTCCATCTGTTCTTTTGAAACCACGCCAGCGTTGAATAGCGCCTGGTACCGGCCAGATTCCGCCTGCGCGTTCTTCAGTAGAGCCTGGTCGTGGGCCAACGTGCCCCTGGCCTGATCCAGCGCCGCCTGGAACGGCCTCGGGTCGATTTCCATGATCGTTTGCCCGGCGCGGACTTCCTGGCCCTCGATAAATTTCACGGGCAGCAGTTGACCGCTCACTCGCGCCTTCACGGTCACGCTCATGTTCGGCGTCACAGTGCCCAGCGCCGTTAGAAAAATTGGCATAGGCTGCCGCACTACCGGAACAACCTGCACCGGGACAGGTCGGTTCATCAGCGCTGCGGCCTGCCTTGAACTCGTTGCCGCCGCCTGCTGCTGGCTGTTATAGATTCGCCAAACCACAAACCCAACGAGTCCGGCCAATGCCAGGAAGATAATGATGCGAATCCACGGGCTCTTCTTGGCAGGAGGCTCCGTATGTTTACCGGTTTCAGACCGGTACGGTTCTTGAGTCGTTTCGATGGGCATGGTGTTGTTGTCTCGTCGTCTTCCTAAGTTTTTGTTCCCGGTGGGGTGGCGCCAAATTGGTCTGATCTCGTACTCGTCAGACAATTCGCCTACCTCTGTACGGACGTACTGAATTCACGAAAGGTTTCGATATCTACCGCATCGTGGAAGCAGGTTTTCCCGTCACAAATGCTGTCACATATGGCAAAGAAAGGTCTGAATTTACAAGACGAAGTCGCGGTTCATTGTAAGCGAATAGCCCACCGCGCAGGAATAGAACCACCCCGGGTGTAGACTGGCTGGCTTACCCGCTTCCATGCGCTTTAATGAGTTGCAATGAACGCTGCAGCTTGCTTCCCGTCACGAAGAGACCATTACGCACCACTGCTGGTGCAGAACCGCATGACGAAGCACCGCTATTCCATTCTGCCTAAAAAGCGGCGAAAGCGCCAGACCTACGCCGTCGCGTCTTCCGTCTCGTCCTCATGCAGGCGAGAACCTTCCGGTGTGACTGGAGGTGGCTCCAACGGTATGGTTCCATGCGGCAGGAAGATCCCGTCCTGCGCCAAAAGAGCGTCATAGACTGGCATGGGCCGCCAGTGTCGCGCCAACGCGAATGCGCTCATATTCGCGATCATCAGCGGCAAAACCAGTCCATAGCCGCCGGTCATTTCGAACACGATCAGAACAGACGTCATCGGCGCACGCACGATGCCCGCAAATACCGCTCCCATGCCCACAATCGCAAAGGCCCCAATCGCATCTGCCGAATGATGGAAGATCGTTACGTCCAAATACCCGACCGAGCCACCCAGCATCGCGCCCATGAACAAAGAAGGTGCAAAAATGCCTCCCGAGCCGCCACTCGAATAGGAGAAGACCGTCGCCAGCAGCTTTAGCACGCAGAATGAGGCCATAAAGATCAACGGCATGGTTCCGGTTAGCGCCAGTTCCAGAGTTTTGTAAGGATCGCCGGCAATTCCATTCAAATGGAAGAATTCAAAGCCAACTGCGGCCAGGGCTCCGGTAGCCATTCCGCCCAGTGCGGGATGCACCCAGCGCGGCAGTGCTGTGAAGTCTTTGAACTTTGCTCGGAGGATCAGCAGCGAGTCAGTAAACGCGACAGAAACAATGGCCGCAAGCACGCCTAGCAGCGCGTACCAGATCAGGGAGGACGAGCTTCCAAGCACATAAGGCCGCGGAACATGAAAAACGGGTGTCGATCCCAGAATCGAATGCTCTACGAGCGCCGCCAAAGCCGCGGCCACGATCACTCCGGAGAGCATCGTCTGATCCAGATCGCCGATCAATTCTTCCAGCGTGAATGTGATGGAGGCAATGGGTGCGTTAAATGCCGCAGCGATACCGGCCGCCATGCCGACCGAAGCCATGCGCCGGTGAAACTCCGGTCGGAGATGCGCCGCTCGCGCCAGCATGCTGCTGACGCCCGCACAAATCTGAACCGTCGGCCCTTCGAGCCCAAGCGACGCACCCGAACCGATCTGAAACGCGCAAAGAACGAACTTCCCGATGGTTTCACGGACCGATACCACACCTGAACGCAGACTGAATGCGACTTTTACCTGCGGAATACCGCTGCCTGCAGCCGCTGGAGCCCAGAACGCCAACCCGAGCCCGACAATCAGCCCACCAAGGCCGGGGCTGAGAATCGTCCAGAAGATCCAGCTATGCCCGGGTGCCGCATTAGCCTGGTTGATCAGCAGCTTCTCCAGCCACGCGATGCTAACGTGAAATGCCACTGCCGCTAAGCCACACAGGCCGCCCGCAAGAATCGTGAACGCCAGCAGACGCTGCTGTTCATTAGGTAAACGTTGAATGACCCACGACAGAAAGCGTGACCAGAGACCCGTAACTTCTTGCCAGGAATTCAATTCGGGCAAAACCTCGTGGGGAACAAGCCCCAAGTTAAGAGCAATGCGACCTTGAATGTCCCACTGGCCGATACCGCCGGCCTATATGTCTGATGCAAGGACCTGAGCCTTCCCTGAACCCATTTTGACCAGGAACCGGCATCTCAGCCGGCCATCGGCCAAGGCACCCGTCCAGCTTGTTCAAAATGCCCGGCAGTGAACAATGTCAAACGGCGGAAAGGAGGAGCTGCTACATCCTGCAGGAGGATGACTTCTTCACTTACGAGAATATCGTGTCGCTGCCGCTCAGTCGCTAAATGACAGAAGTTAGCAGTGGATGCTGCGCCGCCAAGCCCGAAATCGTCCCTCCCGGTATCCGCCCTCAGGGCAGGCATCGACCAAGCCTGATGCGTGCTACATTGAAGTTCCACGGGGGACTCTATTGATGGCCGTTGGGGTGCATCTTCCGGGCAATGGGGAAACTATCGACCTGCAGCAGCAGGTAGCCCGGTTACAGGCCCTGCTAGAAGCTTCACGTCAGGTCCACTCCACCATTCACGAAACAGAAGTGCTGGAGCAGGTACTGCGCATCGTTGTGCGCGAGCTCGAAATGGCTGGCGCGGCCTTCCCGCATGCTGGCCTTGTTTATGGCAGTGATCCGACTGCCGGCCAAGCATCTGCAGACACTCTGCTGCGCTGGCCGCTGCCTGATCGCGCCGGGAATTCCATGGGCGAGCTGGTTGTGGCCACCCCCGGTGGCCGCGAGCTTACCATCTACGAAGCCGATTTCATCGAGGGCCTCGCCCTGCAGGCAGCCGTAGCTCTTGAAACAGCCCGTAACCACAAGCGAAACGTCGAGTTTGCCCGTGTGCAGCAGGATCTCGACGCGGCCCGCTCCATTCAGCGTTCGCTGCTGCCAAACCGCCTGCCCGAAATCGCCGGCTACTCGCTCGCCTTCCGTTCCGATACTTGTTACGAGGTCGGCGGCGACTACCTCGATGTGGTCGAGCAGCCCGACGGCAAGTTGCTCATTGTGGTGGCCGATGTGGCTGGCAAGGGCCTTGCTTCCGCCATCTGGTCCGTCAGTTTCCGATCGTCCTTGCGCGGTATGGCCGCAGCTGGAATGCCCCTCGACGAGCTGGTCACACGCATGAACCAGCACCATTGGGGAGAGGGAGAAGAAGCCCGTCGACGCTACGTGACCGCCATCCTGCTCCGGCTTGACCCCAGAGCGGGCGAAATTGAAGTCGTCAATGCCGGGCATAACCCCGGATTCCTGGTCGAACCCGGTTCGGAGCCGCACCAGTTCAAGGCGGTCGGTACACCGCTTGGGTTGCTGCCCGGCATGGAATACAAGTCTGAGAAGCGCCCGTTCTCACCCGGCGCGCGGCTGCTCTTCTATACCGATGGACTCACTGAAGTCTTCAAAGGGGATGATGAGTACGGGGCAGAACGCCTTCTGAATGAATTTTTTACGTGTTCGGCAACGAAGGCCGATGATATTCTCGACTCACTATGGAGTGCAATTCAGGCCTTTTCTGATGGCGGTCCACAGTCGGACGATATGACCGCACTCACGCTTTGCCGTACGGAGTCGTCGGAATGAGCGAGCAGAAACCCGCGACGGTTGAGGTACGGCTTCCTTCGCGACTCGGCTATGAGAAGGTCGCGATGAGCACCGCCGCCGCTGTCGCCAAGCTCGTAGGTTTGCGCCCCGATCGAATTGAAGATCTGAAAACGGCCGTTGCCGAGGCATGCATCAACGCCATCGAACACGGCAATCGCCTCAATGAAAAGCTCTCGGTTGGCGTCATCCTTTCCGCAAGCGATGACGTCCTCGAAGTTAAGGTCATCGATGGCGGCAAGGGAATGAAGACCTACCCTCCGAAGCCCGACATCGATCGCAAAATGCATGGTCAGGAAGATCCCCGCGGCATGGGCATGTTTCTTATCCAAGCCCTTGTCGACGAAGCAGAGTGGGTGGCCGGCATCGACGGGAAAAGCAGTTATGTTCGCCTCGTAATCCGGCTCGACAAAGATTAGCTATGAGGTGCGAGGACTAGATTCGGTTCTGTTGATCAACACACAGCAGCGGAGAGATTAAAGGTATCAGCCAGGAAGATAGGCGAAAAGACGGAGAGAGGTATGGGCTCTAGCCCGTACACGTAGATAAGATCTCTCGTCGAAAACCGGGGCCTTTAGCCTCGGAGCAAAAATGGATCGGCACGGTTGATGCCGTCCGCACAAGCAATCAAAGCTAGCACGCTAGAAGCTAGCAGCTTGGTAACATTGAAAAAGAAAACGGAGAACATCATCGTGCAGAGCGAAACTAAGTCGCGCGCTGAACATCTGACTTCCCCATCGGGAAATCCCGTCACCATCCTCCGTTTCGAAGGCGACATCGCCAGCACCTCGAAGGAAGCCGTTCTGGGCACGTATCAATCGCTGCCCAAATCCGACGTCAAGCGCATCGTCCTCGATTTCACGAAGGTGGACTACATTAATTCCAGCGGCATTGCGCTCGTGATTCAACTGCTTATTGAAGCGGCAAACTCCGGCCAGAAGGTCTGCGCCTTCGGCCTCTCCGCACATTTCGTGAAGGTCTTCACGATGGTCGGCATCACCAAGTACGCCAGCCTCTTCCCCGGTCAGGCAGAAGCCCTGGCCACGCTCTAAATGCGGGAACATCCTCGGCGGTACGTCGAACAATGCCACGCACGCGGCAAGGTCGTCCTCTCCATGGCATGAGAAGGACGAGGCCTGATTCTACGAGCTTTTCACCGAGAGCTGAAGGCCGAGAGCTAGCATCCACAAGCGGACAGCTAAAATGAATCATGAATCTCGACGCCATTCAGGCTGCGCTGCGCGAGTCCAACATTGACGGCTGGCTCTTCTACGATCACCATCATCGCGATCCGATTGCCGCGCACATCCTGGGCCTCGATCCCAGTGCACACATAACCCGCCGCTGGTATTACTTCATTCCTGCAAATGGCGAGCCGCGCAAGCTCCTGCACCGCATTGAACAAAGCCGTCTCGATTCGCTGCCCGGCAGCCGCGTACTCTATTCCGGATGGCAGGAACTCGCGGCGCGCATTGAAGCGATGCTCACTGGCTTCCGCAACATCGCGATGCAGTACTCGCCCAACAACGACATCATGTACATTTCGATGGTCGATGCGGGGACAGTTGAGTTCGTGCGCAGTCTTGGCAAACGCATCGTCAGTTCCGCCGACCTGGTGAGCCAATTTGAAGCCGTGCTCACGACCGAGCAGATGGAATCGCACGCAGTAGCGCAACGCGCCATCGACAGCATACTTGCACAGGGCTGGCAGGAAATCGCCCTGCGCCTGCGGCCTTCGTTTGGTAGTCCAGTGCCGTACACGGAATACGATCACGTCCAATGGCTCTCCAATGCAATGCGGCGCGAGGGCCTGATTTGGGAACACGGCCCAAACGTGAGCGTCAACGCCAACTGCTCAGACTCGCACTACGAACCTGCCGCTGAAAACACCGCGCGCATGAACGACGGCGACTTTGTCCTCATCGACATCTGGGGCCGCCTCGAAAAGCCGGGCAGCGTGTATTACGACATCACGTGGACCGGTGTTGTTGGCCGCGAACCTTCCGAGCGCGAACAGGTTGTGTTTGAAACCGTGCGCAACGCTCGCGATGCCGCCATCGCCACCGTCCAGCAGGCGTTCGCGCAGAACCGACCTATTCGAGGCTTCGAAGCTGATGACGCCGCCCGGAACGTCATCTCAAACGCAGGATTTGGCGACTACTTCACCCATCGCAGCGGTCACAACATCGCCGAAGAGATTCACGGTCCAGGTGCGCATCTGGACAACCTCGAAACTCACGATGAACGTCAGCTACTGCCCAACACCTGCTTCTCCGTAGAGCCCGGCATTTATCTGCCCGAGTTCGGCGTGCGCAGCGAAATTGATATGATGACCGCGCCCGGCAAAGCCTGGGTCACCGGCAAAATCCAAACAGAACTGGTGCGTATTTAGGAGGGCTGGCATCCTTTTTCGCTCCTGCGCTATCCTCCCCTGATGGAGGTCGCCATGACCAAGCTCGTTCCCCCGAATCGCTTCACTGATATGGAAGGCTCCAGCCCAGACGATCCCGCCATCTCCTCCCGATCGCAATCGCAGGAGGTCGTCCAGCCCGCCTCTTATCCCTATGAAACTCGCCTCAATGTCCTCCACGGCCCGCTGGAACTTGTGGACGTAAATGCCCTCGCGGCCGCCTGCGATCACACGTGGTTCAATCAGACCCTATGCAAGGTCAACGATTCCGTGGTGCGGGTCGGCGTTATCGAAGGGGAATACCACTGGCACAAGCACGACCACGAAGATGAGTTCTTCTATGTCGTCGAGGGCCATCTGCTCATCGATCTTGAAAGCCATACCGTAGAGCTTTCCCCGGGCCAGGGCATGGTAGTTCCGCGCGCGACGGTTCATCGCGCGCGAGCCCCGCAGCGCACCATCATCCTGATGGTTGAGAATTCCGGCATCATTCCTACCGGCAACTGAAGGGTTTAGGGTCGGGGATCAGGGGTCAGCTTCAGTTCTCTCCGTCTTGCATATACTTACCGCATGTCTTTCCCAGGCAATGAGCTCCTTGCGCTCTTGGTGGCGGTAAGTTTTGCTGCCGGGCTCAACGTGTATGCCACCGTTGCCACGCTGGGGCTGCTTGCTCATGCAAATCTGCTCGCGCTTCCGCCGCAACTCCATCTGCTATCAAACTGGTGGATCATCGCCGCCGCCGGAACTTTATTCGCGGTGGAGTTCTTTGCAGACAAGGTGCCGGCATTCGATCTCCTCTGGAACGTACTCCACACATTTGTTCGCGTGCCGGTCGCCGCTTTGCTTGCATGGCAGGCCACGTCCGCGCTCTCGCCAGGCGAGCAGCTTGCCGCTACTCTCGCTGGCGGACTCATCGCCTTCATCGCCCACGCCGGCAAAACCGCTGTCCGATCCGTCGTCACCACATCGCCCGAGCCGTTCACGAACATGTCGCTCAGTGCTGGTGAAGATGTGCTCGCCGTCGGCCTTACGTGGTTCGCCACCGTACATCCTCTGATAGCCGCGAGCATCGCTGCTGGCTTTGTGCTGCTTGCCCTGCTGCTCATTCGCTGGGTTTGGCTAGCCCTGAATGCATTCTTTCGCTCCGCCCAGGAATCGCTGTAGATAGCCTGCCGTCGCTTGAACGCGGCTAGGGTAGACTGCCCGCGAAAACCGCGAAGCTATCCCACTGCCTCTCGCTCCTGCAGGTGTGCAGACGCTTCATTCTCAGATTCAAAGAGTTCGGACGGATTGTGCTTCAGATCGCGAAAGTACGCAGCCCAGCCATTCGCCGATCATGGCCGTGGACCCTCAACGGCAGATGGAAAAGGCCCTCAGCGATTTCTACAGAAGTCCAGGGATGTAAACGATGGCATGCGCCACCTATACCCGAACAGGCAATGCCTATCCAAAGCACTCCGGCTCAGTTTTAGCCGGCCGCTTCCGCAGTCGGAGCAGCTACTCTTGCGTGCTTTTGAAAACAGCTGCGGCAGAGCACAGGTCTGCCCTGTGTCGGCTTAAATGGAACCGTGGTTTCGGTTCCGCATTCGGAACACGTCGTGCGGGTTTCCGGGCGCACCTTCTGGCTGCCGCGAACTCGTTTCGCCTTGCACTGCTTGCAGCGCTTCGGGTCGTTTTTGAATTGTTTGTCGTGGAAGAAGACTTGCTCGCCCGCGGTAAAGACAAAATCCGCGCCGCAGTCAATGCACGTAAGTATCCGATCGGTGAATTCCATGGCCGGCTTCCCTGAAACAGGAACCTACACCGAAATCGGCCGTAAATCTCAGCTGCCGTTCCCGGTTCCCTGATTCCGCTCGTGATAAACACCTAGGGCCCGGGCCGCAGAAAAAGGCGGCTGATGAATTGGTCCTCCTGACACCACGGAAGACCTGGAGAAGAGTCCACGCGCTAAGCGTGTAAGGGATACAGTTGAACATTTCAGCTGCGACTTGCCGTTCCGATATTGCCTCGGCTCTCCGGCCACTCTCGCTTCCAGGAAGCGGGAGCCTTCGAAACGGCCCAAGTCGCAAACGGTTAATGATTAGTCCTGCTCTTTACGAGCTTTCTTGCGATTCCGCTTGCGCGCCAAAGCTGCCTTGACGCGACGCTTTTCACCGGGCTTGAGGTAGTAGGAGTGACGCTTTACTTCCTTGATGATGTCTTCCTGCTGAACCTTACGCTTGAACCGACGTAGCGCGTTCTCGAGCGGCTCGCCTTCTTGTACGCGAACCTCTGCCAATTAAGTCACACCCCCAAACCCGCCCATTTGGCTTCAACTATCATACCGTTGTCCGCGCAAAGGGCCAAACAGAGTTTGGGGTGAATGGCCGATTTTTCCGATAAATGGCTTTTTCTACTAGGCATTAGCCTAGGTTGACCTCGGATTTTGGCCTGCGGGGTACACTCAAAGTGAGGAACAAATGATCAGAAGTTACCAGGGCCACACGCCCAAAATACCAACCGGCTGCTATGTAGATCTCTCGGCACAGATCATTGGAGATGTTGTTTTGGGCGAGCGCTCATCGGTCTGGATGAACGCCGTCCTTCGCGGTGATGTGAACTCAATCCGCGTTGGTGCCAACTCCAATGTGCAGGATTGCGCCGTGCTGCACGGCCAGCGCAATCTCTACCCGGTGGTTGTGGGCGATTGGGTAACGATCGGCCACAATGCCACGGTACATGGCTGCAGGGTGGGCGACATGGTGGTGATCGGCATGGGAGCAAGAGTGCTGAACAACTCTACCGTCGGAGATGGCTGCATTATCGCCGCCGGTTCTGTAGTGCCAGAGCAAACGGTGGTTCCTCCGCGGACGTTGTGGGCAGGTGTCCCCGCTAAGCTGCGCCGCGAGATCTCAGATAAAGACATGGAACTGATCAGGGAGTACGCGCAGAATTATCTGGATTACGTAGAGATCTATCTTGCCGACGGGGCCAAATAAGCGGCTCCACGAGCCCTCTGGTTTATTCTCAATGAACCCACGGTTGTAGCCACGGAGCTGGATTGAATCCTGTGAAATTGCCGCAAAGAATCGTCCTGCGCTTCAAAAACACATTTGCAATTTTGGTCATGTCTGCCGTCGCTGGTACTTGCGGCGCACAGACGCAGTCGAACCTGCCGAACGCTCCCGAGCCGCAGGCTGACGTGACGATGAAGGGGTTTCCGAAGCGCCTCGTGCAGGACCAGAAGGCGATCTGGACGAGCCCGGCGCATATTCGCATTCAGGATCTGGACTGGCTGGTTCCGCTAGCCGCAGTCACAGGGCTGGCCATTGCAACCGACCGCGATGCAATGCTGCACGTGGTTCCGATTGATGCAAAACAGAACAAGAGAAGCATTGACGCTTCAAACGTGCTGACCGGCGGCATGGTTGGAGGTCCAGTGGCACTGCTTGGTTGGGGCGAATTAAGAAATAATCCGCGTGCACGTGAGACGGGCTTGCTGGGCACTGAAGCCATCGTCGACGGACTCGTAGTGGAGCAGGTGATGAAAGTCGCCTTTCTGCGCGAACGGCCCGCCATCGATAACGCCAACGGCAAGTTTTTTCAAACCAGTGTAGGGATTGACGGTTCGTTTCCTTCAAATCACACTTTGCTCGCGTGGTCCAGCGCGGCCGTGCTTGCGGACGAATATCCCTCAATGCTCAACCGTCTGCTGATCTACTCTGCGGCGACCGGGGTAAGCATGACGCGAGTAATGGGGCGCGAGCACTTTCCCTCAGATGTCCTTGTAGGCAGCGCCGCTGGATGGCTGGTGGGGCATTACGTATTCCGCCGGCACCACAAGGAATCACTCGACGACTATTGAGTTCTGCACGTCCTGGCTTAATCCGCCCGTCTCGATTACACCGGCAGCGGGTTTCTTCCGGAAAAGAATTTGCGCTGATGCCAATACGGGTAGATGGGCAATTGTTCGCTCGCGGCATCCAGCGCGGCAATCTGCTCGGGCGTCAGATTCCAACCGGCCGCGCCTAAATTCTGGCGCAATTGTTCCTCATTCCGCGCTCCAACAATCACCGACGAAACGGTGGGGCGCTGCAACAACCAGTTGAGCGCAATCTGCGTAATGGACTTGCCAGTTTCTGCGGCGATCTTGTCCATTGCATCGATCACATTAAACACATGCTCATCTGCAACCTGCGGCGCTGCTTCTTTTGTTTGCGGAAACCGGATGCCTTCCGGTACTGGCTGGCCGCGGCGAATCTTGCCTGTGAGACGGCCCCATCCAAGCGGACTCCACACCAATGCGCCGACGTTCTGATCGAGGCCGAGCGGCATAAGCTCCCACTCGTATTCGCGGCCGATGAGCGAGTAATAGACCTGGTGCGCGACGAATCTCGTCCAGCCATAGCGATCGGCCACCGCCAGCGATTTCATCAAGTGCCACCCGGAGAAATTTGACGCGGCGATGTAACGAATCTTGCCTTCGCGAACAAACTTGTTGAGCGTATCCTGCGTTTCTTCGACAGGGGTGAGGGCGTCAAATCCGTGTAAATGATAGACGTCGATGTAGTCTGTGCCGAGGCGGCGAAGACTGCCCTCAAGCGCGTTCCGCAGATGATAGCGCGAAGAGCCCTCATCGTTGGGCCCAGGTCCCGTGGGAAAACCGGATTTCGTGGAGATGAGCACCTTATCGCGCTTGCCCTCGAGAGCTTTGCCAAGAACCTCTTCAGACCGACCATCGGAGTAGCCGTTGGCGGTGTCGAACAGGTTCACGCCTGCTTCAATGCAGACATCCAGTAAGCGGCGAGCTTCGTCAACTTCCGTGCTGCCCCATGCTTTGAAAAACTCATTGGTGCCGCCGAAGGTTGCGGTGCCAAAACTCAATGCGGATACTTTGAGGCCTGAGCCTCCAAGAAGACGGTATTCCATGGTTCTTTGGATGTTACAAGTTCCAAGAGGATGCAGGACGGGTAGCCACATAACAGGAGTCGATCAAGAAGCATTAGTAGATTTCTAGTTCAAAACTCCCATTTAAACTAGATAAGTTATGGCAACTTTGAAAGCTGTGCGCGGCACGCGCGATCTTTTGCCGCCGGAAACTGCGCTGTGGAACCGCATTGAAGCGACAGCGCGCGCGGTATTTGCCCGGTACAACTTCGGCGAAATCCGGACCCCTGTTTTCGAAGACACTTCGTTATTCGCGCGCAGTGTGGGCGAAGAGACCGACATCGTCTCGAAAGAAATGTACACGTGGGAGGACCGGGCGCGCGCGCAGTCGGAAAAGACGCAAATGCTGACGCTGCGGCCGGAGAATACGGCTGGCGTGGTGCGCGCTTACATTGAGCATAAGCTTGGCGAAACGGGCCAGCTCCAGAAGCTTTATTACATCGGTCCTCAGTTCCGGCGCGAACGGCCGCAGAAGGGCCGCTACCGGCAGTTCTCGCAGATTGGCGCGGAGGTGCTGGGTCCTCCCTCAGCCGGAAGCGAAAGCCCGTTGCGCGACGCCGAAGTGCTTGAGATGTTGGCCACGCTGCTCGATGAACTGGGAATCAAAGGCTGGGTGCTGGAGCTCAACTCGGTAGGCTCGGCGGCAGACCGCGCGCGGTATAACGAAACGCTTCGGGCAGCACTGGTTCCCTTGGTTGATCAGATGTGCGCGGATTGCCAGCGCAGGGCCGTGACGAATCCGCTGCGGGTGCTGGACTGCAAGGTTCCCGAAGACCAGCCGATCATTGAAAAACTGCCGGTAATCGCGGATTCGTTGGACGAAGCCTCAAAGACGCATTTTGCCGCAGTACTCGCGGCTCTCGACGCGGCGGGCGTGCCGTATACGCAGAATCACCGTCTGGTCCGCGGGCTCGACTACTATACGCGGACGACGTTCGAGTTTACGCACTCCGGTCTTGGTGCCCAAAATGCGCTGCTTGGCGGGGGCCGTTATGACGGGCTGAGCGAGGCGATCGGCGGTCCAAAGGCACCGGGCATCGGCTTTGCCATGGGCGAGGACAGGCTGGTTCTTACGCTCCTTGCGCTAGAAACAGCGTTGCAGACCAAGGCTGACGCATTCATCGCTCCGCTGGGCGAGAACATGAACCCTGCTGCGCTGGCGCTGGCACGCGAGCTACGCCGCGATGGACTGGGTATCGAACTCGGAGACGGCAGTTTCAGGCTGAAGAAATCGTTTGAGACGGCCGACAAGGCAGCGCGCCGCATCGTCATTCTGGGCGAAGACGAGCTTCAATCCGGTATCCTAACGGTGAAGGATTTTTCATCGGGCGTGCAAACGAAAGTGGCTCGCGCGGAGCTGACCCACTTCCTCAAACAATAGCTGCAGGCAGACTTAAGGTCGTGCTATCCCACGCACGCGACTGGAAACCGTCGCAAGGTCAGGATATCGCCGCCTTTGAGGAAAAACGAGAGTGAGAGGACACCAGGAGTGCTCGATTTTTTAGGGAATCTCGAACGGACGCATCTGTGCGGCGGGCTGCGCGCAGCCGATGCCGGCAAAAACGTTGTGCTGATGGGCTGGGTCAACCGGCGGCGCGATCACGGCAATCTGATCTTCCTCGATCTGCGCGACCGCTCTGGAATCACCCAGATCGTGCTCGACAAAGAGTTGACGCCTGACGGTCACCTGAAAGGTGAGCAGGTTCGGCCGGAGTACGTTGTCGCCGCCGTTGGCAAGGTGCGCCTGCGCGGCAACGATGCCATTAATCCCAAGATGCCGACGGGCGAGATTGAGATTGAGGCGACCGAACTGCGCGTATTGAACGATACCCGGCTGGCTCCGTTTTCGCCCGCAGAAGAAGCCATTCAGAACGAGGAAGTGCGCCTCAAGCACCGTTACGTGGACCTGCGCCGCGAGGAGATGCAGCGTAATTTCAAGCTGCGCCATGAGATTACGCTTGCCATTCGCGACAACCTGAGCCAGCAGGGATTCCTGGAAATCGAAACGCCGATTTTGACCAAGAGTACGCCCGAAGGCGCACGCGATTTTCTGGTTCCAAGCCGCATTCATGCAGGCGAATTCTACGCTTTGCCGCAGTCGCCACAGATCTTCAAACAGATTCTGATGATCTCCGGCTTCGACCGCTATTTCCAAATTGCGCGCTGCTTCCGCGACGAGGATTTGCGCGCCGATCGCCAGCTTGAATTTACGCAGGTGGACCTGGAAATGAGCTTCCCGCGGCGCGAGCATGTGTTTGCGGTGGTTGAGAAGTTCCTGTCCGCGGGCTTTGCCGCTGCCGGCGTAAAACTGCCCACGCCGTTTCCGCGCATCACGTACGACGAAGCCATGAAGCAGTACGGCACAGACAAGCCCGATCTGCGCCTGCCCGGACTGACGGATGTGCGGCCCGCGTTCACCGACGAGAACCTCGCCACCCTCAACATCGATCCGGCATTGCCGGTTGTGGCGCTGCGCATTCCCAAGGTCGGGGAACTGAGCCGCAAGGAACGCGAAGACAATCATCCGATGTTCGACCAGAAGAAGGGCGCGAAGTTCATCGATGACTTCAAGAGGCTGGGCAAGAGCTTTCCTGACGCTGCTGCTAAAGTGCGTGAACTTGCGGGTGCGGCCGACGAAGACTTTGTCATCATCGTGGCCGGCGATCCTGCACACCACATCAAGGCCAGCGACACAAAGTTTGAAGGCCGGCTGAGCGAGCGTGAGATCAATGTGTACGCCGCCGCGGGCAACTTCCGCACGGAGTTGGCGAAAAAATACGCCGATCGTCACGGCGCCTTCGCAGTTACAGAAAAGACGGTAGTGGATGCGCATTCGCACCATGCTGACAATGCAATCGAGGGCGGTGCCGCCTTCAATCCGATCTGGATTATCGATTTCCCGATGTTCGAATATGAAGTTGCCTCGGGCAAATGGATGCCGGCGCACCATCCATTCACCGCGCCATATGAAGCAGATATGGCAAACCTGGTGAGCGATCCGGCCAGCGTCCGTGCCGACTGCTACGATCTGGCGATGAACGGTCTTGAGCTTGGCTCGGGGTCGATTCGTATTCACCGCAAAGACGTGCAGCAGCAGATCTTCAAATCGCTTGGAATTTCAGATGAGGAAGCGCGCGCACGTTTCGGCTTCTTCCTTGATGCGCTGGAGTACGGCACGCCTCCGCATGGGGGCATCGCTCTCGGACTCGATCGCATCGTGATGCTGCTTGCCGGTGCGCCAAGTCTGCGCGAGGTCATCGCTTTCCCGAAGACGGCAAAGGCAATTGACCTGATGGCTGACGCACCAACCACAGTAAGCGATGAGCAGTTGAAGGAACTGCACATCAAAGTAGCACTGAAGAGTTGATCGAGGTCAGCCTACTCGGTGTCGTTTTCCTGGGCATTCTCGTCCTCACCTTCGACCGAGATGCGCAGCGAACGCAGGAAGTGCAGGTCGTGGGAGGTAAAACTCCCTGCCGGCTCACCATCTTCGCCGATAGTGGGAACGCCATCCGGCTCCTTCGTTGAGGAGAGTTCGTTGAGGCCGATGGTGGCCTCAAGCATAAGCAGCACGTCGAAGCCGTGCTGGCGGATATCCTGCACAACTCCAGCGATCTGTTCACTTTCAATGACCGACTCGTGGATGGCTTCGCCTAATTGCTGGATCAGTTCGCGTAGACGCGATGTCACGAATACCTCCAAGAGTCGCCGCGCAACGTGAATTGCTGGTTGCGGCGGTGAGTTTCATCTACCTTACTTCCATTGCGGACTTCGGGCAAGTGCGTGAAAGGCCGCAAAAGGCAGAAGCCGAAATCACCCTGGATCGCTGCTACCATCATAAATGGTATGAGACCGCAAACGATCGGGCGGGCACTGGGCATTGGGATGCGTGTTGCCGGCCGAATGGTGGGACAGCACATTGCAGAAAGTGCGCAGTCCGCAGCCACAGCACAATCGCAAGTAGCTCGAAACACTCCAGTTCAGACCGGTGGATCCGAGCGACCGAGGGCACAGGCTCGCGTACAGAACGGCGGCATTGTCAAAGGCGTGGGCGGTTTTCTCCGCCCGTTTGGCCGTGTGGGACGCATCGTGCTGCTTGAGGTTACCGGCGTCTTTTTTCTACTCCCAGTCGTGGCCTTTACTCCCAACCTTTGGCGCATGCGAGGGGACTGGGCCCATGGACCGGAGCACAAGATGTTCCTGATCACCGCCGGAGTGATGTTGCTGTTTCTTTATCTTGGTGTCAGCTCTTTTTGGCGGGCGCGACGAAAGGAACGCCAATAGCGCGCCGAATCAGACGCGGCGTCCGGCCGATTTGCGCGTGAGGTGCCATATTCCCAGAGCGAGCGCCAATACGCCCAGTCCATAGGCGGCGAACACCAAATGGCCGGTTCGGAATGTGTAGCCTTTCCAAAAGGCAACGCACGCAATCACCAGCATCAGTACCCCTCGAAAACGACTCACTGCTCACTCCGTTCACGTGCGTAACCGTTAAAGTTCAACTGGTTCTTCCCCATGCTACAACCTGTCCTGCGCTTCTAAATGACCTTGCGCCCAGGCCGCCAACGAGACGGCGATTCGAAGTCGCGGAAAGCTCGTTTGACCCTGGCTCCGGCACAACCTATCGTGGAGAGGATACAGCTCGATTGCTGAAAGGATTTGCGTCATGTCGAATACGGGCACCACGGTTCCAGAGTCTCCTGCTGCTGCGCCGTTGAAGCGAACGGTTTTAAACGGCACGCATCGCGCATTAAAGGCGAAGATGGTCGACTTCGGCGGCTGGGATATGCCAGTCGAATATCCCTGCCCCGGTGGCGGCCTGATTGCAGAACATATGGCAGTGCGCACCGCTGTGGGCTTGTTTGATGTCAGCCACATGGGAGAGATCCAGTTTCGCGGGCGCGGATCCCTCGCTGCCGTGCAACACATCACGATGAACGATGCCGCAAAGCTGAAGGACGGGCAGGCGCACTACTCCGCACTGCTCACTCCGCAGGGCACATTTGTTGACGACATCCTGGTACATCGGCTGGGCGAGAACGACTACATGCTGGTCGTGAATGCCGGAACCAAGGACAAGGATTACACATGGATCCGGCAGCAGGTGGGCAGGTTTCCATCCGTGCACATCAGCGACTACTCCAGCTACTACTCGCAACTTGCGCTGCAGGGACCGCGTGCGCTTGAGACCTTGCAGAAACTCACCAAGGTGGATCTCGCCGCTATCAAAAATTACTGGTTCACGTGGGGAACTGTGGCCGGAGTTCCGAACGTAATGATTGCGCGCACAGGCTACAGCGGCGAAGACGGATTCGAAATTTATGTCCCCGCCGATGAAGCGATCACCGTCAAGTCTTGGGAGGCGCTGCTCGAAGCGGGCGCGGAGTTTGGCATTCGGCCTTGCGGGCTGGGTGCGCGGAACACGCTACGGCTTGAAGCAGGCATGAGCCTCTACGGGCACGAGATCTCAGAGGAAATCAATGTGTTTGAGGCCGGGCTGGAACGCTGGCTTAAGCTCGACAAGGGCGAATTTATCGGCCGCGACGCATTGATTGCAGTACAGGCAGGCGGCGGGCCGAAACGGAAAATCATGGGCCTTGAAATGGTGGAGCGCGGCATTGGCCGGGACGGCTATCCGGTGCTTTCACTCGCAGGTGAACCGATCGGCAACGTGACTTCAGGTTCGCCTGCTCCATTCTTGAAGACGAACATCGCGATGGCATTGGTGCCCGCCAGCATCGCCGCAAGCGGTGAAGATGTGCTGATAGACGTGCGCGGTAACCGCGTGCGGGCGAAGCAGATACCACTTCCGTTCTACAGGCGGCCCAGGAAATAACCTGTGGTTTCCAAAGATGGCAACAGCCATTCCATCCACGGTTCCAGCTGAGATCAGCGGTTCTGTTCTGCTGCTGATCCAGTTTGACGTGTGTGAGGAGCTTCGGCTGGATCAGTTGCAGCAAGCGGTGAACGCACGCACTCTGCAGCAACCTAAAACCAAACACTCAGTACCGGCCTATGTGCGCTATCATCGCCCCCCTGTTGTGGGGCCGCTGGAACCGCTGCAACTGGCGGGCGGAGAGCGGCTGGAAGGCGAAATCAAGTTCTACGACTACGGCGTGGTCAGCGTCGTTTACCAGTTGAGCTTCAATGGCGACTGGCAGAGCCTCGTTCAGCTTGCCAGTCACTGGATTTGGGATGTGGATTTTGTCTCTCAGGTTGAGCCCATTGTGCGCCAGCGGCTGGAGAGCGTGTCGTCCGCATTGGTGAAGCCGTACGCGCGTTGGCTGAGCGAAGACTACTTCATTTTCCATATGCGCGACGAAGCCGGGAGAGGGACTGCTGCCGACTTGATCCGTGACCGGGGTCGCGATATTGCGCAGATTGTGCGCGGTGATAAACAACGTCTTTCGGAAGGCGAGACTGCAGAAGTTCTGCAGTCTCGGATTTCGTATTACGAGAACGATCTGACGGTGATTGGATGGAATGCGGCGTTTCTGTATGACTCGAATGCGGGCGCGCAAACTGCAATTCAACTGCTGGAATACGCGAATTCTCAGTTATTGGAGTTTCGCCATTACGACGAACTGCTGACCGGCATTCTGGACAGCGTTTATCAGATGGTGGAAAAAAGGAGAGGCGTGCTTTCGCGCTGGCTCATGTCCCGCTCTGCAACGCGACTTCACGGCGTGCTGCTGGAGGTGGGCGAGCTAACTGAGCGCGCAGACAATTCAATCAAATTTCTAAGCGATATGTTTGCTGCGCGGCTGTATCGCCTGGCCGCAGCAAGAGTCGGCGTGCCGGATTACCAAGAGCTCGTAGCCCGCAAGATGAGAACCGCCGAGGACCTCTATCACGACATGGTGGACCAGTTTAATCAGGCTCGCGGTTTCTTTCTGGAAGCCGCGGTGGTGCTGATCCTGCTGATTGAGCTTTTCTTTTTCTTTCGCGGGCAGCCGGTATGAGAGACGCGCAGACTTATTGCGCGGAAGACCCAGGAGAGTTGAGGGTCAGAATCTCCATTCCATTGTCAAAGCGTTTCGTTGGATGATAATGATCCTTGAGAAAAGCACGCAGGGGCTGAAGATTGTCACTTTCGCCCTGGTAGTGATCGAGGTCTTCTGACCAGCATGTGAATCGCGTTGGCTTTTGTGCCAGTGTGGCTACCAGATCTGCAACCTGTTCGGGCCGCGTATAACTTTCAGGCTCTGCCCACTCCAGCTTCGAAGGATTCGCCATTCCCAACAAAAAGTTAACCTGAGGATCTCCAAACATCCGATCACCTGGCCGAGCATTGTCGGCAAAGTACTTCAGATATTCGTATCTAGCGCGATCGATCACGGCAAATTGGCCGCGCGATCCATTGATGAGCGAAGTGGGCCGGATGACTGCAGCAGTAAATTCCAGAACCGTTATGACACACACGGTTGCTAATGTGAAATGAATCAATGTCCGTCGCCCCAACTCCTCGAGCATCGCAACCCCAACAATGTAGGCGAACGCCGCGGCACAATTCATGCGCGGTGCTGAAGGAGCTCCCAAAGCCGGAAGCAGTGCAAAGAATCCCGCGAAAGCATAAAGCGCCACAATCCGATTTCGATCTGAAGTTACGGCTTCTGACCGCCGTGAGCGAATACACCTGAATGCAAAAATAATGAATACAAGCGGAACCGCAAAGCTCACCGCGAGCCATACAGCAAAACCCAGCAACGAGTTCAGCCGAAGCGGAAGAACCAATTGCCACGCCTCATAGAAGATGGAAAAACTATTTGCGTAGCCTGCCGAGTAATACCGCAGCGGAAAAATAACCACAGAATCAAACAGCCGGTTGACGCCGACTTGACTCGCCGCGTGAATCAGAGCGAGAGCGACAACCGACACGAGCGGTACGAAGAGAGTGCCGATCATCTTCGCTGTTTTGTGCCTGTCTCGGATACTCCAGATGTAAAAGAATGACACCCCGATCGCCACAGCGATTCCGCGTGTAGATGTAAACACAGTGGCCAGCCCAAGCAGGGCGCCTGAGAAACCTATCCAGGCAAGGCTTCGCGCTCTTGCCAGCACATAGACGGCTATCAAAACCAGAAGTGTGCTGTACCAGTGGTGCGTACCGTCAATCGCGCTACGCTGGCAGGCGACGAGGTACGCGATCGCAGGCAGCAGTGCGGCAGGACCGCGAAGAACAAGGCGAGAGAGCGAAAAAACCAACAGCGTGATCGCCGTTGCAGCGAGAAGGAATGCTATCGACCCGACCCAGAGCTTCACACCAAAACAGCGGAAGAAAAGTAAATACAGATATTCGGTACCGGGCAGGTTGAATTGAAAAAATCTTGATAGATAACTGCGCCGTGAAGCATCCGTTGGGCGTGGTCAAGAAAGATATATTGGTCGCCGCCATGCTCGATGGGCGTCAAAGGAAATTGAAATAGGTGAAAGTACATGAAGAGAGCGGCTGTCGCCCCTATCAGGACGTATGCCCATGCGGTTTTTCGCATTGCATGTTCGCCATCGCCGGTGCGTGTGGGCGGAATGCTGGAACAAACGCCTGACTCAAAGCTCACGGCCGCTCACTTGTCGTTAGGAGGATTTACTACTGCGAAGCTGGCAAGTTCTTCGATCCGATGACCTGTGGCGTTTCGCGGCTGCTTCGACCCGCAGCTCACACCTGCATGACTTCGGCTTCTTTTCTGCGGCTGAGCTCTTCCATGCGGCGAATTTCTTCGTCGGTCATCTTCTGCACTTCTTCCAATGCGCGCTTCTCTTCGTCCTCGCTGATCTTTTTGTCTTTGGCAAGTTTCTTCAGCGCCTCATTGCCGTCGCGGCGAACATTGCGGACGGCCGTGCGGTGCTCTTCAAGAACCTTGCTGATGTGCTTGCAGACATCGCGGCGGCGCTCTTCGGTCATGGGCGGAACAGGAATGCGCAGTACCTTGCCATCAGAAATGGGATTGAAACCCAGATCGGAAGCCTGAATCGACTTCTCAATCTCCTTGAGGATTGTGGGGTCGTATGGGGAAATCAGAATGAGCTGCGGCTCGGGCGCGGAGAGCTGCGCGAGTTGGCTGATCGGCGTGTAGGTTCCGTAATAGTCAACCTTGATCTGGTCGAGCATATGCACGCTGGCGCGGCCGGTGCGCGTCGACGCCAGACTGGACTGGAATGTGGCCACGGCCTGATCCATGCGCCGCTTCAGGTCAGCGTTGATGTATTTGAGTGCCGGTACCCCGGCCATAAATGATGCCATCAGATGTTCCTCCGTGCGGCCAAACTGCCAACGGTAATTCTACAACCCGCGACTGGCAAAGACCGCCTGCTCTCCACCTTGAAAGTTATCGGATTCACTCAGGTTCGCTTTTGGAATACTTATTGAAATACGCAAAGGAAACTGAAAAGTTATGCATGTTTCTATGCTTCGATAATCTAATCGGCCGACTTTTTGGTATCCTTCTCGGCGAAGCTCCCCAATCGAATGCTACCCAGCCAAACGGAGGATTCCTTGAGACGGTTCTTTGCCATCCTTGCCGGCGCGCTTGCGCTGGGCGCTGTTCCTTTGCTCTCGCAGAATTCCGCTTCGCCGAGCCTTGCCGGAACGTGGCAAGGAAAGCTCAACGTGGGCGGCGGAATGCGCGTCGTGCTGCACATCTCGCCGGACGCGCAAGCGGGATGGAAGGGGGAACTGCTCAGCATCGACCAAGCCCCCAACCCAATTGCGCTCTCCTCCGTGTCCCTGAACGGATCGGATTTCAGCTTTGCCGTCGCCCAGCTCAATATCAAGTATCACGGCGCATTGAGCGCGGATGGCAACTCGATTCAAGGGACCTTCAACCAGGGCGGGGACCTGCCGCTCAATTTCGACCGCGCCACTCCGGCGACGAAGTGGAAGATCGACAACTCGCCGCACAAAGTCCAGTTCGTGAACGTGGACAAGGACGTGAAATTGGAGGTGCTGGACTGGGGCGGGACGGGGCGGCCGCTGGTGCTGCTTGCGGGGCTGGGCCGAACGGCGCACGATTTCGACAAGATTGCCCCGAAACTGGCCACGACGTTCCACGTCTACGGAATCACGCGGCGGGGGTGGGGGGCTTCCAGCGTGCCGGAGCCTATTGTGGCTAACTACTCCGCCCAGCGGCTGGGCGACGATGTGCTTGCAGTGATTCACGAGCTCAAGCTGGAAAGGCCTATTGTGGGCGGGCACTCGCTTGCGGGAGAGGAACTGAGTTACATCGGCACCGATCATCCGGAGGAGGTGGCGGGGCTGATTTATCTCGACGCCGGATACTTTTACGCATATTACGATGCTTCGCGCGGCGACCAGTCTATCGATGCCGTGCAGGTGCAGCGCGACCTGGATCGGCTAACGCCATTCCTCTCCGCTGCCGATGCGAGGAAGCTTATCGGCCAGATGCTGACCACAGACCTGCCGGCGCTGCAGCGGGATCTGGAACTCAGCCGGAAGCGGCTCGACAGCCTGCCACAGCCGCCGGTTCCGCCCGACTCGCCAGAGACGAAGGTAGTTTCCGCGATCATTCACGGAGTAACAAAGTTCTCCACCGTTCATTGCCCTGTCCTTGCCATTTTCGCGTTGCCGCACGATCTTGGGCCGATGGGATCGAGCCTGAAACCAGAACAGCGCGCAGCGCTGGAAGCGGACGACGCGGACACGACGGGCGCGCAGGTTACGGCGTTCGAAAAGGGCAATCCGAACGCGAAGGTGATTGTACTGGCGCACGCGAGCCATGCAGTCTTCAATTCCAATGAAGCAGAGGTGTTGAAAGCGATTACGGAGTTTGCGGAGACGTTGAAGTGATGGGGACGGCGGCGGCGCGCCGCAGTCAGACCACGGAAGTACAGATTCCGGTCGTGTCACCGGTTATCGTGCACTTTGACATCCATTCGCCCTAACGCCTCACTTCCCTCTTCCTCCCTGGGCTCTGGATGGCTAGGTACTCATTTGTAACCTTCCGGGACAAATAAGCACCGTCCATGTGTCAAAGGACACGCTCAGATAGACTCGCTTCACATCTCATGGAATTAGGTAAAGGCGCAGTTCCCTCGCGGGGCGCCCAGTGTCTCAGTCTAAAAAGCGCTGCTCAGTCTTAAAAGCGACGGTCAGTCCAAAATAGCGCTACTTCACACTCGAACCGACTCCGCCTGTTGATGTGCGTGGTAGCTCGAGCGCACCAGCGGACCGGACTCGACGTGGCGAAAGCCAATTGCGAGCGCTTCGCGCTTGAGTTCGGCGAATTCGCGCGGCGTGTACAGGCGCGCCATCGGCAGGTGATCTCGCGATGGACGAAGGTACTGCCCGATGGTGAGGATGTCGCAACCGACCTCTGCCAGATCGCGAAACACTTCGAGTAGTTCACTGGTCTCTTCGCCCAGGCCAACCATCACTCCCGATTTGGTAATGCCGCCTGGACGAAGCTCCTTGGCATACCGCAGCAGTTCGAGCGTGCGCTCGTACCGCGCACCCGAGCGAACCACCCGGTAGAGACGCGGCACAGATTCGGTGTTGTGGTTGAGCACTTCAGGACGCGCATCCACGACGACCTGAATTGCCTCGCGATTGCCCTGGAAATCAGGAATCAACACTTCAACGCGGCATCCGGGAGCTTGGCGCCGAATCTCCTCAATCACCATCGCGAACGTTCGCGCTCCGCCCACGAGATCGTCGTCCCGGTTGACGCTGGTGATAACGGCGTGCTCCAGCCCGAGCGCAGCCACCGCCTCAGCCACGCGCCGCGGCTCGTCAAAATCGATCGGCTCAGGACGTCCTTTGGGTACAGCGCAAAAACCGCAGCGGCGCGTACACAGATTGCCAAGCATCATGAAGGTGGCGGTCTTGTGGTGCCAGCACTCGCCGATGTTGGGGCACTGAGCACTCTCGCATACGGTATGCAGATTAAGAGAGCGCGCCAGCCGCTTGAGTTCATGGTAGTTTTCGCCCACGGGCGCGCGCGCTTTCAACCATTCAGGCTTGGGTGCCGGAGACCTGCGGACCGGCTGAATCTGCACCAGTTCCATCACTGTTCCATTGTAGCTGCAAGTCCAATCGGCAGTCTGAAGCAAAGTGGTGTGGACCGCGAGTTGCCCCAGCCCAAACCTTTCAGAGAAATACAGCATCTGTGCAACTAGGGCGAAGCCCGCTCTTATCTATCAGTCTGCTTACCAAACCGCATGTGTGTCTATGAAGTCAAAGGAAAGTAAAGGAGTTTCAACATGAGATCCGAACGTCCGCTGATTGCAGCTGTGTTGTTTCTGGCAACGGGTTTGAGCCTGATTTTGACCTACTGCAACGGCGCCAGCAGTTTGAGTGCGACGTATCCGATTGCGGCATCAGTACTTCACCTGGATATCACCACCACCGGGCCCGCAGCACTTGGCGGAATCGTCCTGACGGCAATTGGCATTGTGCTGCTCGCCTGGGCGTTCCTTGGAGCCATTGTGGGGCAAATCAGTCTGATCTTCCACCGCACAAGAGAGGACGATCGCATTCTGACTTCAGAGCGGATTTTTGAATAGATCGACCGTTTAACCGGTCTCGCAAACAGTCTGCAGAAGTCTGTTTACCCTGTTATCTCAGCTTGCTGCGCACCGCCGTCCTGATGAGATAGAGAAAAAACACCATGTTCAGGAGACCTTGCACAAGGAAAGGAAATTGGTGTTCGGTCGTGAACCTCCACGTAAACACCGTTACCAGCAACACAACCGCAGCCAGCGTAAGCGCCCATGCCCATCGGAACAGCAGCAGCAGACCAAGGGCTGCAGTGATAAAGAACGCGGAGAAAACCAGGTACACCGGGCGGAACTGACCGTTGGCGACTCCCAGAATGCTGACCCCGGCCAGCACCAGCATGTAAAGCGCAATGCCGGCCAGACCTGGCAAGGGCAGGAGTTCCCGGTTTTGCGGCTGCAATGAAGAAGCTTCCGGTTTGGAAGCTTCGGGAGGTTCACCTGTGCTTGCGCCGTTTCTGATGTCGTCGCTCATAGCGTTTTCAAATACGCCAGCAGATCCTGCAGCTGATCCTCAGGGAGCGCGGTTCCGGGCATCATGCCGCGGCCACGCAGGATCACTGCCCTGAGTCGCTCATCGGTGGGTGGCGCGCCGGAGGGCATCGCGCTCACCTTGGTGATGGCCTGTAGTCCCGGCCCATTTAAAGGATGCGTGTCGTTGGGGCGATGGCAGCGCGAGCAATGAGCCTGGTAAACGGCGGCGCCGCGCGCTTCCTGTGGTGTCCACTCAGACGAAGGCTTTGAGGGTGGCAGTGAACGGCAGCCGGCAACGCCGATTGCAGCGGCAGCAGCACAGAGAATCAATGCGGATAAATGGGAAGGACGAGGCGCGTGCATTTGCCTCTGATGATACAGCTTTGGAACGGGCGGAGCGCGTCAATCCGCCGCTGCTATAGCCTCGACAATACGGTCCACCGCCCGCGATTCAGCATCGCTGCCGGGACGTCTCCCATTCACGATGATTGAAAACGCGACAGTCCTGCCGCTGCTCGCCATCAAATACCCTGTCAGTGCGTTTACCTCGTTGAAGGTCCCCGTCTTGGCCCACATCTTCCCCTGGAGTGGCGTGTTTTTGAAACGGTTCTGCAGAGTGCCGTCCACGCCTGCTATCGGCAGCGAAGAACGCCAGTCTGTGCCCCATGGTTGAGCAGCAGCATAGGTGAGCAAGCGCGTAAACGCACGCGGAGCCACTCGGTCATCGGGACTCAGGCCGGAGCCGTCGTAAAGGAAAAAATCCTTATCGTTTACACCGGCGTTGACCATAAACTGGCGCACAACGCGCGACCCCTGCTCAAAGCTGCCGTCTGCTCCGAAGATTTTGCCGAGCAAGCGGAGCAGTAATTCAGCGTGGAGATTCTGGCTGATCTTGTTGGTCACGGCGATGTCCTGGCCCACCGGAGGAGAAAAACGCATGCCGAGCACCTTCTGGTCTCCTGCTGGGGCTGCAATGCGCGCGATCTCTAATCGCTTGAGTTCCAGCGGCTGAGCACGTTCCGCGGCAAAATCGCCCGTGCCGATGGCGAACTTGTGACGCGCCACCGCTGATCCTGAGACGAGAATGCCACGCTTGCGCAGCGACTCCTTGAACACCGTTGCACAGTAGATGGCCGGATCTTCGATGGCCATGTTCACGCGCAGGCCATCGGGTGGAATCGTTCCCCAGGTACGAACCATGAAGGCGCCGGGGAGGCGCTCGATGCCGGGGTGAAAAACTTCGCCTGGACCCGCGGGGGTCATGTTGTTATCCACGGTGTAGTAATCGATAGCCGGTGTCCATTCGGCTACAGTAGTGCCGGGTGCAGATGGATCGGCGTGGATGTCGAGCCGAGCCGCATTGTCATTGAACGTGAGCGCGGAAACCGGCGCGCCGTAATCCCACTGCAGATCGCCCCATGACCAGTTTTGGCCATATGACTGATCCAGGAAAAAACTATCGTCACCAATGATGTCACCCTCGACGGAGCGAACCCCGTCCTGCTGCACCTGCTGCGCAAGCAGATCGAGTGGCAACATCGGGTCCACTGGCTTCGGCACTGCGGGCACGCCGTTCTCTGCGGCGTTGGTCGCAGGCGCCGGAGCGGGAGCCGAACCCGGCGGCGGAGGTGGCTTGTAAGGATAAGGTCGAATGCTTAGGGTGGGGTCACCAACGCCAAGCAGAACCAGATTCCCGTGCAAAACTCCGGCGGAATCGATTTCGCCCGCGGCGGCCACGCTGGTTGTCCATGAAAGCGTTTCGACCGGCAGAAGGCCGTAGGCTGCGGCCGTGGTGATCAGTTTCACGTTCGAAGCCGGCACGAACAAGCGGCCATCATTGTGCTCATAGAGCGGCTTGCCTTCGATGGTCGTGACGCTGACGCCCACTTGCGAGCTGCTCAGCGCAGGATCGGCCAGGATGGCGTCGATGCGTTGGCCAAGTGCGCCGGCGCTTGGGACGCCCTTGCTTGGGGCATCGCGCAGAACTGCCTTCGTCTCCGGCCGCTTGGCCGTGGGGGCCCTGCGTACCTGTGCCTGTAACCCGGCAGAGGATAAAAATCCCAATACGAGAACGAGCAAAACCCGTTGCGATTTTTCCATGCCCGGAGTTTAGCAGGAGATATCCGATCTGCGTCGTCCATACATACACCCGCTAAGATCAAATTGTGAGCATGGGTCTTGCCAGCTTGGATCGCAAAATTACAGAATGGCGGCTGCGCACGCGGACGTTGGCGCTGGGTCAGCGAACACGAGTGATGGGCGTGGTGAACATCACCCCCGATTCGTTCAGCGACGGTGGCTTATATTTCGTGCCGGAAGCCGCTGTCAAACACGCGCTCGGGTTGCTGGAACAGGGCGCGGATCTGCTGGATCTTGGCGCCGAGAGTACAAGGCCAGGCGCGCGCGTGGGCGGCGATACCGCCACCGTGAGCGCCGATGAAGAACAGGCGCGTCTTCTGCCCGTGATTGAAGGCATTCTGAAGGCGCGGCCTGACGCGATCATCTCTGTGGACACCTACAAGGCAGCAACTGCGCACTCCGCTTTGCAGGCCGGCGCGGAGATTGTGAATGACGTAAGCGGCCTTGCGTGGGATAAGAGCCTGGCTGCCGTTTGCGCCGCGAGCGGCGCCGGACTGGTGCTGATGCACACACGTGGCAAGCCCTCCGAGTGGAAGACTCAGCAAAAGCTTGCCCCCGATGCCTTGCTGGAGATGGTGCGTTCGGGGCTGGCGAACAACCTCCACACGGCTACTGCGGCCGGCATCGCCACGGAAAACGTGGTGCTGGATCCCGGATATGGTTTCGGCAAGCGGTTTGGAGAGAACTACGCGTTATTGGCGAACCAGCGGGAATTGCTGGCGCTTGGGCGTCCGCTGGTGGCAGGGGTAAGCCGCAAGTCATTCCTGGTAAACAGGTTGGCGGAACGCAAAGGACCCGATGATGATGTCCAGGCACTTAAGGAAGCACGGGAAAACGCCAGTTTGGCCGCAATGACGGCTGCCATTTTGAACGGGGCTTCGATCGTTCGCGTACATGCGGTCCGCGCCGCAGTGGACGCGGCGCAAGTAGCCGATTCGATTCTGGGTGCAATTACAGCGTCGGAAGGTGCGCCGGGGTTCGGATCTGAATAGTGCCATCAAAACCGAATGCGCAATTGGTATGACCAATTTTGCAAATTTCAATTAGGATTGAGGTAGAGCCGATGGACGAGTGCTCGGCCGGTCACGGTCACTGATGAAAACGCGATTTTCGTTTGGAAAAGAAGGCCTCGAAGTCTTAGTACCGGACCAGTACAGGTCCCAGGTGGTTTCGAGTCATAGCGCGCCTACACTGGACGATGTGAATGCGGCTCTTGCTGCGGCGCTCGATCACCCGATCGGCTGCGCACCGCTTGTAGAACTGGCCGCGGGCAAACGCACCGCTGCCATTTCAGTTTGCGATATCACTCGTCCCGCGCCGAACTCCGTTACTCTGCCGCCAGTGCTGGAACGCTTGCACCGCGCCGGAATTCCAGCGGAAGGCATCACGATCCTGATCGCGACAGGATTGCATCGAGGCGCAACGCCAGAAGAGATCGAAGTCATTCTTGGCCCGGAGATCGCAAGCAAGTATCGCGTTGAGAGTCACGATGCACGCGATTTTGCGGCACATCGTGCGCTGGGGTCAACCAAACGCGGTACGCCGATCTACATCGACGAGCGTTTCATGGCCGCCGATTTGCACATTACGCTTGGCTTTGTTGAGCAGCACCTGATGCTGGGCTTCAGTGGCGGCCGCAAGCTGGTTTGTCCCGGACTGGCTGCGCAGGAAACCATCAAGGTCATCCATTCGCCACGGTTCATGCGAGAACCCATGGCGACTGAGGGGTCTATCGAAAGCAATCCACTGCACGCCGAGTTGCTTGAGATTGCAGCCATGGCTCGCCACGATTTCATGCTGGATGTAACCCTGACGCAGCAACGCCAGATCTCCGGCGCTTTCGCTGGTGAGCCGGTGAGAGCGCACGCGAAGGCGGTCGCATTCCTCGAGAAGACTTCACTCGAAACGCTTTCAGAGCCTGCAGACGTGGTTATCACAAGCTCGGCCGGTTATCCGCTGGACCTGACGTTTTACCAGACAGTGAAAGGCATTACGGCCGCGGAGCACATTGTGAAGCCCGGCGGAAGAATTCTGCTGCTTGGCGAGTGTGCTGAAGGAATCGGCGGCGCTGAGTTTGCCGAACAACTGCGCTCCCTGACGAGCTTTCAAAACTTCCTGAATGCGATTCGAGAAACGCCCGTTGAAGTGGACCAGTGGCAGCTTGAAAAACTCGCGCTGGTCGGCGTCGCGCACGAGCTCTACTTCTACACCCCCGGTGTGACCAAGGATCAGCTTGGCTGCCTCCGCTCGCGGTTGTTTGCCGATATCGATAGCGCGGTGGCCGCGGTCCTGAAGGGCGTTCCCGCAGGTGCCCGCGTCGTGCTCGTCCCCGATGGGCCTTACGCCTACGCGCGCGCGGTTCCAGCATACGTTTAGCCTGCAAGAAACGGCCGGGATGGATCTTCCCAACGCTTCTTCTGCGAATGGAAGACTCAGCCCGGCACTGGTTTTAGCAGCGCGCTAAACGCTGATGCCCACCTTTTCGCGAGGCCACTTCGAGCGCATTTCCTGGTGATCGATCGTCGGCTCCGCGTCGCACTCCACTTCGATCACCGTCGCTGGATTATCCGGCGCAGCCAAGGGCATTCCCGTAAGGCGAAGCGTGAATTCATCCTGCGTGAACTCGACCTTCTGGCCGGTCTTCAGCAGCTTGGCTGACAGCGCTTTCGCTTTCAATCCGCCGATCGCCACCACCACTTCAGGCTGGTAGAAGCTGAGCCACTCGGCTGCAGGCGTATGCCCCGGCCAGTAGTGCTGGTGGATGTAAAGCGTGTTGCCGCGGCGGGTGTAGTTGGCATTCGTATTCCCACCGCCTTTGCATCGGTCGGTCCCATAGATGGATTTGCCGTTGGTATCCAGCCACTTTCCGACCGCTTCAAGCGTGGAAAGTGTTTCTGGCGGAATGCTGCCGTCGGGCTCGGGTCCAATGTTGAGCAGATAGTTGCCGCCGCCGCGTGCGCAAGTTGCCAGATTATCGACAACTTGCTTGGGAGTCTTCCAAGCGTCGTCGCCGCGATTGAATCCCCAGCTATCGTTGAGGGTCATGCATGTTTCCCATGCGCGGCCCACTTCAGAAGCCTGGATGTGCTGTTCGGGTGTTGAGAAATCACCAGGCAGGCCGTTGCGATTGTTCACGATGATTTCCGGCTGCAGATCGAAGACCATCTCGTTCATGCGCTCGGATTCCCACTGCGCGGGTGTCAGGGGCCAATCAACGTCATACCAGAGGACATCGATCCTTCCGTAATTGGTCAGCAATTCGCGGATCAGTCCATGCGTGTAGTCGACGAAACGGCGCCGCGCTGCTTCGTCAGTCTTGCACGTAGCGCCGTCAGGATGATGCCAATCCATAAGCGAGTAGTAAAAGCCCACGCGCAGCCCTTCGGCGCGTGCCGCTTCCACATACTCACGGACGAGATCGCGACCGGGGCCTTGCTTCATCGCGTTGTAATCGGTCAGCTTGGAATCCCACTGGCAGAACCCCTCGTGATGCTTGGTGGTCATCACCATGTACTTCTGGCCGGCCCGTTTCGCAAGGCGCGCCCAATCGCGAGCGGCATTCGGTTTGGGATGAAAGTGCTTGGCAAGGATTTCGTATTGAGGAATCGGAACGCCTTCTACTTCCTTTGCCCACTCGTGCTGCCCGATGATGCTGTAGAGGCCCCAATGGATAAACATGCCGAATTTGGCTTCGTGCCACCACTTCATGCGCTGATCGCGGCTCGCCGCCTGCTTCTGGCTGGCAGCCGACGCGGGCTCTGCTGGGTTTTGCGCTCCCGACAGGCTCGATCCCTCAGCGTTCGCTGCAGCCAGCGCCATGGCTCCCGCGGCGCCAAATTGCTTCAAGAATGAGCGCCTGGTGCTTTCACTCCAATCCATCGTTCCTCCTTGTGTTTCCTTCACTTGGGCAGGTTCACTCGATTTTCGTTAACGTTTTCGAAAAACTGCCAAAATGCCCGTCGAGCCAATATAGCAGAGGGGATATGCCGCAGGCGCAAAAATACAAAGACGCACGAAAACGGCGCGGCAGAACTGAGAATTTCTTCTATTGCTTTTCTGAGGCGAAGTACACGACTACGCAGCCGACGAGAGCGAGAATGGAGAACGCAGAAATGAGCACCAGCGGGTTCATCAGTGAACCCGAACCAGCACTGAAAAGATCCGTTGGCAATATTGAGCCGAGCCATTGCGAATTAAAATCGTGCGAAACCTGCTGCAGCCATGTGAGCCACGCAAGGCCATGCCGCGCCTGCCACACTGCCAGCGATGCGGCGACCGCAAGATTCAGCGCAATTGCGAAGATTTGCGCACTGAGAATTGGACGGGAGATTCGTTCCACGGCAACATGGCGGCGGCGAAGCTGCGCACGCCACCAGAGCAGGCCGGGAGAGCCCAGTTTCGCTGTTCGCAATGCCTCATTGCGCGCGCGGCCAAACGCTGCGGACACAAGAGCAAGTTCGCTGCACGATCGGCAAACGTCGACATGCGCGCGCAGATCGGGTGCGCAGGCCTGCGGCCATTGGCCGCGCTCCACAAGCGCCTTCACCTCAGCTTCACGCGTGCAGGAACGCAGGATCATGCTTGCCTCCCGCGTGCTTGGCTAGCGCATTCCTGATTTTGCAGCAGGCGTGCAATTTTGCGCCGCGCCCTGAAAAGTAATAGCCGGATGCTGGCGGTAGCCAAGCCGGTGATTTCGGCAATCTCCCGATGCGAATAGCCCTCCGCGTGGGCGAGCCAGAGCAACTGCCGATCTCGTGGACGCATATGGGCCAGTGCCGGACCCAGGATCATCTGCGCGTCCGACGAAAAATGTTCGTCTGCGCGAGCAAACAGATTCTCCGGCATCTCTTCAATCGATCCCACCCGCGGACGGCGCCAATGGTCGTGGAGAAGGTTGGTTGCAATACGAAAGAGATAACGTCGGCAGGCGATCTCGCCCTCAGCAAGGTACGAAGGAGGATTTGCGAGGCAGAGGAAGCGCACGTAGCTCTCCTGCATGATGTCCTCAGCCAGCGTGGGATCGCCAGATGTGCGCGCCAGATACGCCCACAGCGAGCGGGCCGAGCGCTCATAAAACGCCGCGAACGCCTCGTCATCCATGGGCGGCACGGCTGCCGACGACGCCTGCGGTGCAGCATCGCCGGCCAGAATGTTCGGAATGGAGGATTCCCAGAACATACGTGAGATACGCCTTTTGGGCACGGCCGGTTCCTCTCCGGCTCAATGCCTGCCCTGATGAGTCGCGGTCGTTGCCAGTTCAGCGGCCGACGCGCTGTCGGGAATGAGGCCCAGTCGACCGGCCAGCACCCATGTGATCCCTGCGGAAAGGATAAACCCGATTCCGGGCATCATTGCCACCGTCCCCAACACCAGCATGGGAATGTGCATATCCGCGTTTACGTTGCGGAGCAGGAAGAAGCCCACGCCCAGAAGCACCAGCACAACGCCAATCTGCAACGGGTTCAGCACGCGAGCCACTGCGTTTGGCATCCGCTGATCCTGTTCGAAGCCGATGGGAATAGGAGCAGCCTCAAGGAAGCGCTTGCCTGCTTCGGTTTCCATATAAGCGCCAATTTCCTGCGTGGAAGCGAACTTTTCAATGAGCTTGGCGTGTACCTCGCCCTGCAGTTTGAAAATGCGCGACCAGCGGCGATTCTCAAGGAATTGCCGGATGAGCCAAGCCAAAGTTGCAAGAAAGCAGGCAAAAGCCCCGAGAGCGGCGAGTGGTTCAATGACGGGCACTGCGCCTGGTCCTTGCGGTGGTCCCATCTCCGGCCAGACTGCGCGCTCAAGCGCCTGGGAGCGGCGCCCGCCCGGAAAATTGAGATTGGTGAAGAGGTAGTATTCAGGATTGCGCGCGATATCAGGATGTTGAGCGAGGAACTGTCCGAGTTGCGGATTGTTTTTATTCACGTACTCCTGATTGGATAAGAGCGAAGGATCGTGAGCCACCACAGTAGTGAGCGTCGGGCTGGTGCGCAGCAGTTGCAGGAGCTGCTCCTGCGTGGTCTGCAGTTCCTGATCGGTCATCGGTGTTGCAGGAGCGGGTGGCTGCGGCGTCTTGGGTGGAGCGGCCTGTGCGAAGACGACCGCCGGTGCCGCAAGCAGGAGGGCTGGCACTGCGAGCAAGCTGAGAGCCCATGACCGGATTCGCTGATGCTGATTCATTGCGTTTCTCCCTGGTTCTATACCTGTTCAATTTCTTCAATTCGCTTCAAAGCAACTGGCAACGCGACTTCTGCACATACAACGCGCCCCGGACGATTCGGTTAACAGGACCTCTATCAACGCTGTGAATCCGGCTTTAATTCTCTTTGCCGTTGGCGAACTTTGCGGGCTGACAAATTCGGGCTGACGGAGGGGGTTTATCATCGAAAATGGTGCAGGTTCAGGCCGCCTGCGCCGTGGGACGGCAGACCAGCGGCTCTACCGGAATGGCGGTTCCAAAACGCTGCAACATCTCCATAGAACCGGCTGCGCGACCACTTTAAAGACTACGTACAGGATGGAAAGCGAATGCGAGCAAAGACTGCTGTAGTGCTGGGCGCCCAGTGGGGCGATGAAGGTAAGGGAAAAATCGTTGACGTGCTCAGCGAGCGGTTTTCGGCGGTGGCGCGCTATGCCGGAGGGCATAATGCCGGCCACACGGTCATTATTGGCGGGCAGAGATTTGTCTTGCAGCTTATCCCCTGCGGCGTTTTGCGGCCCGGATGCATCGGCATCATCGGGAATGGCGTCGTGCTTGACCCGTTGGCATTCCTGAAGGAAGTAGCGCATCTGCGCGAGCTGGGCGTTGCCGTGGATGGGCAGCTGTTTATCTCCAATCGGACCCAGGTAATTCTGCCCTATCACCGCATGATTGAATTGGCGGCCGAGAGTGCGCCCGGACGCATGAAGATCGGGACCACGAGCCGCGGCATCGGTCCCGCCTATGAAGACAAGATGGCTCGCAGCGGTTTGCGGATCGTAGACCTGCTGAACCCCAAGCTTTTGAAGACTCACATTGATGCTGCATGCGCTGAGAAAAACGCTATTGCTCATGCGCTGTTCGGCACCGATCCGCTGGATCCGGTGAAGATGTACGACGAGTACGCGGCAGCGGCGGAGCAGATTCGTCCTTTCGCTGCGGCTACGGGCCGCATGCTGAATAACATCCTTGCGCAGGGTGGCAGCATCATGTTCGAGGGCGCGCAGGGAACCATGCTCGACATTGACCACGGCACATATCCCTATGTCACTTCATCCTCGGCGACTGCCGGCGGCGCATCGACCGGCACCGGGGTTGGGCCCACTGCCATTGGAACCGTGATCTCCGTAACCAAGGCATATGTGACGCGCGTAGGCGGCGGACCCTTCCCCACCGAGATCCACGACGCTTCCGGCGAAGAGCTGCGCGCGCGCGGCAATGAATACGGCGCTGTCACCGGGCGTCCGCGCCGCTGCGGCTGGCTGGACATTCCAATGCTGCGTTATTCAAACCAGGTGAACGGCGCGGAGTGGCTAGTCATCACCAAGCTCGACGTGCTGGATACGCTTGAAGAGATTCCGATTTGCATTGGATATGAGATTGGCGGCAAAGTCACCGATGAGGTTCCGGCCGATGTTCAGGGCTTGGAAACGATCAAGCCCAGGTACACCACGCTGAAAGGTTGGCGTCAATCCACCGAGGGCATAACCGAGTTTGACCGACTGCCGAAGGCCGCACAGGAGTATCTGCGCTTTCAGGAGCGCGAGAGCGGAGCTCGCATCGGCATGGTCTCAACCGGTCCCGATCGCAACCAGACGATGGTCCTGCCGGAGTTTGCCGCTGCGCTCGACAGCATTCACAAGTAAACTGAAATCGAGATAAGTGAAGATTAGGGCCAGCAGGCCCGGCAGAAGGACATTTCCCTATGGTCAGCTTTGTCGTCCGTTTTAGATTTGCCCCTGAAGATCGCGCTGAAATGACAGAAGCGGTTCGTATTCTGGCTTCAGAGTCGAGGCGCGAGCCGGGCTGTGTCTCCTATATTCCCCATCATTCCGAGGACGACCCGAACACTATCGTCATCTACGAGCAGTATCGCGATGAGGAAGCGCTTGCAGCCCACCGCGATTCTCCGCACTTCAAAAAGTATGGGGTAGCCGGCTTACTGCAGAGGATGAAGGAACGCAGCATGGAGAATCTCGTCGCTCTCAATTAGCTGCGTAGCGCGTCCAAGCGGGCAGAAGTAGCGCGGAGGCGGAAGTGGCCCGAGGAGAATGCGGTCGAGTTTGCTGCAGCAGGGTTCGTGTTTTTATTTTGCTGGCATTGACCGCTTGACGTTTTCGGAGCTACTATCCGATACGCTTATGTCCGGCACTAAAGGCTCCTTCTCCAATCCCGGTCGCGCAGGCCGCCAGGCGGCGATCGCGCGCATGATGTTGATTGCGGTGTTCGCGGTTTTCGTCGCCACCCTTCTGCAGGCCGGGCAGGCCAAGCCCAAGAAGAATGAGGTTCGACATGAGATCTTCGAATTGGAAGATGCCTGGCGCAATGCTCTGCTGAAATCGGACACAAACGCCATGAGCGCTCTACTTGCCGACGACTATATGGCAATTACCCCGTCGGGCATGCTGGAGACCAAGCAGGAAGTGCTGGCAGACATGCGGGCTCACCGGGTCCACTTCACCAGGCTTGTTCTGTCAGAGCGCAAGGTCCGTTTCTATGGAAAAACAGCACTCGTGACCTCACAGGCCGAGGTTCAAGGTACAACACCAAGCGGCGAAATCTCGGGCGAGTTCCGCTACACGCGCGTATATGTTCGCGATGGTCAGGGCAAATGGAAAATCGTGAGTTTCGAGAGCAACAAAATCCGCCATCACGAGGAACGCAAGAAGCAGGATGAAGGACCGGCCGGGCAGTAACTCCCTCGATAGTTACTCGTCTATCCCTATGTCGTATGGTCCCGCGTGCTCAATGTATAAGTTCACAGCCGGTTCTTGAATTTGTCGTCGCCGGCGTTGTGCGACTTTCTCACGCAAAACTGAGTTCCCACGAACGCGTCTAGTTCGCGGGTGGGAGACCAGGCAAAGGACGAAGGTTATTCCGATTCCAGGAAAGCCACCTGTCAAGGCCTTCAAAACGTCTGTGTGGATTCCGAAAATGTCTGGAACCCGGACTCAGCAACGCTGGTGATTGCGGCTTCATCGGAATCAGGGGCAGGGTGATGAGACCCGCGCAGCTCGCAACGCTCAAGTTCTTCGCACTTTTGTTTCTTCTGCCAGGTTTGGCGGGCTTGATTGTGTCTGCGATGTTCTCAACTCGCTATCTGGACACGATGCCGAGAGTGCCTGTCCTTTCCCAGGGCCGCGATGTTCCGCGTGAGATCCACGGCATTGTTGTTTACCAGACGAAAGAAGAAGACAGGAAGCTCCGCTCGATTGAGTACTCCTCGGTGGGAGTGTTTGTAGTTGGTCTTCTGCTCGGACTGGTTTACCTGGAAAAATGGGGAGCCACCCAGGCTCGTTGCGGCGAAGAGAATGACGAGTTGGCTGAAGACCGCTCGTAGATGACATGAATTCTCGGGCTGGCCCACGCCATTTCCCATCTCCTACAATTGACACATGCCCGAACTCCCCGAGGTGGAAACCATTGCACGCGGTGTAAATGCACGCGTGCGTGGCGACCGCATCGTTCACGCATGGTTCGCCGCTCACAACCGACTTTTCAAGACGCCCGCGGCAATGCAGGTCAAGGGTCTTGAAGGACGCGTTTTGCTGGCAGTGCACCGCACCGGAAAGCACATCGTGTGCGAACTCTCAAAAACGCCAAAAGGAAATCTTAATGGCGCGGCTGATCTACAGCCGGATGCGCAGTGGATTGTGCACCTGGGCATGACTGGGCGATTGTTGGTGACTACTCCCGACGCTGCGGTTGCGGCGCACACCCATGCACGAGTGCAACTGGAGAGCGGCAAAGAACTGCGCTTTGTTGATCCGCGGAGATTCGGCAAGCTCGACTTCCGTGATTTGGGCAGCGGAGACGCTTTCAACGCAGCGGGATCAGAACCGCTGCTGATTGCCCAGGATGAGTTCGCAGCTCTTTTCCGCGGCCGCAAGCTGGCGATCAAAGCGGCCCTGCTCAACCAGTCTCTACTTTCAGGTGTGGGAAACATCTATGCGGACGAGAGCTTGTTCCATGCCGGCATTCGTCCGCGCCGAGAAGCAGGCCGCCTGAGCAGGGCTGAGCTTGAACGGCTGCGCGTAGCCCTGAAGACTGTTTTGGAGCACGCAATCCAATTGGGCGGATCATCGGTTTCAGACTACGTGGATGCGGAGGGGATGCGTGGCTTTTTTCAGCTTGAACACTGCGTCTACCTGCGTACCGGGCAACCGTGCCGCCGCTGCAACACCCCGATCCGCAGGGTGATCATCGCCGGGCGGGGAACTCACTTTTGCCCAAAATGTCAGCGCTGAGGCAACCTCCATATGGTTTTTTGGATTCTAAGGCTTTTCTGGCTACCAGATTACAAAAATCCCCACCGTCATGTCTGAGCTAACTGGCTGAAAACAAATAATGGTGTAAACGGCCCCCGGATTGCTATTAGTAGGGCGCCAGTGATGTACCGGCTGCCGAACATCGGTAAGCCAAGAACAGCAGGCTCCGGCAAGAGCCACCGCCAAAGAGCGGACCCTACAAAGGGTAAACCGGCCGGATAACCTGTAGAAGGTGCGGCGGATAACCGCCGGCCGAAAGATTCGGGAGGCCAGTGTCAGTGCAAGACCGAAACGCCGCTCCATTTGGAGCGGCGTTTTGAGCTTTAGCATTCTTTTTGTGCCTGCACGGATTGCTGCGAGCCACTGCCGAGCTGCCTGTCCCGATTTTCGGTCACTCGATACCTCGAAAGTCCACTTGCCAGCTTGCGGGCTTCGCTGTAGTATCGGAATTGCCTATCAAAGCGGCTGACGCAGGCCACCCGGATATGGGTAGAGCAAGCTCGCCGCCGAGCAAGGAAATCGCTGGCCAGTTCAATTCATACTTAGTTGCACGCGGCGAGCTCGCATAGGAAGCGCATCACCTGAGAAAAGCACACGTCGCACCGTATCGATCCTTACCAGCGAACAAAGCTGTATTTGAGGCTCTTGTGTACCCTGCGGCGACAGTTTTTCCAGAGAGAGATTGAGTTTGGGGCCAGGGATCTGAACCGATTCAGCCTACTTGCTTGAAGATGAAGAGCAAGAAGGTTTGGTTCATGATGAGTGAGAAACGGGGCCAGTGAAGTTCACACAACTGCTGAACAGAACCGGTTCAACGATGCTCAACACGCTGAGCAAAGAGGGCAAGCTGCGTGCACCTTCAAAACGTGCCTGCTTCGGCCACCACTTATCATCCTGTTTGGGCCTAACAAGAGGGCTGACTTGGGAAACTCCGAGCCTTACTGCAAGAACGGCAAACCGCGATCGATGGAATTTGATAGCAAAGCTTCAGATGTAAATCAGGAAGTACAAGCATGACGACGGAAACAACGCAGCCCCAACCTGAAATGGGGCCCGCGCCTGACAACGGTCAGGTGCCTCAAGCGCCAACCCAAGGGCATCGCCGCCGGCGCCGGCGCCGCAAGAATAGATCGAGCCAACAGAATGCTCAGCCGGGCCAGCAGCCGCAAATGCAACAGCCTATGCAGGCCCCGCCGCAGCCTCAGCAGCAAGCTCCGCCGCCCCCGCAGCAAAGACAGGGGCAGCAGCATCAGAACAACAATCAGCCACGCAAGAAAAAGAAATTTTTCCAGAAGGGCTCAGGTTCAGCCCCTCAGCCTCAGCCAGGCAACAGCATTGGCGGCCCTGCACACGGCAAGCGCAAAGGCAAACAGCGCGGCCCCCGCGAATTTGTGGGACCGATGGACCATAGCTACCGCGTGGCAAACGGCAACGTGTCCGACGGACCTCCGTCAACAATCCAGATGATGAGCCATAACGGCGGCGGCGGTTTCCATCCCGAGGCCTACACACCTCCGGCAGCTCAGATTCGCGAAAACGCGCCTACGCGCATCTTCTGCTTCATTGAAGATCTGTTCTTCCAGGCGAAGATTTCAGAGACTGCGCGCAAGCTCGGCATCAAGGTTGAGTTCATGAAGGGCGACAAGGAATCGGTCGCCAGACTGCTTGATTTGCCTGAAGGCGAGCGGCCCACACTGCTGGTTTTCGATTTGAACAATTTGAACGCGAAACCGCTGGTTCTGATTCCAAAATTCAGGGCCAAATTGAAGAAGGCTACTTCAATCATCGGCTTCCTGAGCCATCTGCAAGGCGATTTGAAATTGAAGGCTGTCGAAGCAGGCTGCGACACGGTGATGCCGCGCTCTGCGTTTTCGCAGAGTCTGCCAAATCTTATGCGCCGCTACGGTGTGGAAGAGGAAGAAGAGTACGCGCAGCAGCCGATGTAAAAGCCACGAAACCCGGGCAGTTTCCCAAGTTGGAAGCCGAGAAAGACAAAGGGTGCACCGTGACAGGTGCGCCCTTTGTCTTTAATCGCGAAAGGCAAAAATCAGCCACTCCGGACCTTACCGAGCGGTTCCCAGTGATTATCCCGGAGGCCAGGTCATCGAGCGCCCGCCAAGCAGATGCAGATGCAGATGATCCACTGTCTGGCCGCCGTCCTCAGCAGTGTTCACAACCACACGATAGCCTTTGTCCAAGCCTCTCTTTTCTGCAATATCTGCCGCCACCCAAAGAAGATGCCCCAGCAGTTCGCGCTTGTCGAGGTTTGCCTCGTTCAAGGATGCGATGTGCTCACGCGGAACGATGATCAGATGGGACGGGGCCTGCGGGTTGATATCGATGAATGCAAAGGCAAGTTCGTCCTGATACACCGGCTTCGACGGTATGGTCCCTTCAATGATCTTGCAAAATAAGCAATCCATAGCGTGACCAGTGTACACGGGGATTGGCACTGAGCAGGTGGGCAGGCAAGAACTGCACCTGCTGAAAACTGAATCCGGCATAAAATCAAGTCATGGCTTCTGCAAGCGCGGCACCTTTCCGCATTGTTCATACCGTTTGCTCGCACGATTGCCCGGACTCCTGCGCGGTGCTTGTGACGGTGAACGAACTAGGACGCGCGGTGAAGGTGGAAGGCGATCCCACGCAGCCGGTTACTCAGGGATTCCTCTGCGGGAAAGTGGCAAAGTATCTCGACCGCGTTTACTCGCCGGAGCGCATTCTCTATCCGCTGCGGCGCAAGCCGGGCATTACCAAACAGCCACTGAAGAGAGGCCGCGAGCACGAAGCATTTGAACGCGTCAGCTGGGACGAAGCCCTGGACGCGATTGCTGCCCGCCTGCAGCAGGTGAGCGATGTGTACGGTTCGGAATCGATTCTGCCCTACAGCTATGCCGGAACCATTGGCGTGCTTGGCTATGGATCAATGGACCGGCGCTTTTTTCACCGTCTTGGCGCCAGCAGGCTTGATCGAACCATCTGCTCTGAAGCAGGCGGGGTAGCGTGGAATACCGTGTATGGCAAGAAGCTGGGCACGCCGACCGAAGATTTTCGGCTGGCCAAACTAATTGTGGCCTGGGGCGCCAACATTCATGGCAACAATGTCCACCTGTGGCCAATGATTGAGCAGGCACGCCGCAATGGTGCTCGGCTGATTGTGATCGACCCGTATCGCACGCGCACAGCAGGGCTTGCCGACTGGCACATTGCGATTCGTCCGGGAACAGATGCTGCACTAGCGCTGGGCATGATGCACGTGATCCTGAATGAAGGGCTTGAGGATCGCGCTTACATTGAAGCAATGACGCACGGGATCGATGCTCTCGCCGAGCGCGCCCGCGAATACACGCCTGAACGGGTTGCGGCGTGGACCGGAATCACGGCGGCCCAGGTTGAACAGCTTGCGCGCGAGTATGCCACCACGCAACCTGCGGTGCTGCGCCTGAACTACGGAGTGCAGCGTGCAGAACATGGCGGGGCAACGGTACGGGCCATTGCCATGTTGCCCGCATTGACCGGCGCGTGGAAGCATCGCGGCGGCGGTGGCGTGCTCTCTACCTCCGGCGGCTTTACATGGAATGAGCATGCCGTGCGGCGGCCTGATCTGCAAAACGCGTCGCCACTTGGGCGCGAGGCGCGCCTGGTGAATATGTCTGCTCTCGGACAGGCGCTCACGGAAATCGACCCAGCGGTTCATGCCCTCTTTGTCTACAATTCCAATCCCGGTGCAGTCGCTCCCAACCAGAACACGGTCAGGCGCGGCCTTGCGCGCGAAGATCTTTTTACGGTTGTGCACGACCTGTTCTTCACAGACACAACGGATTACGCGGATTACATTCTGCCGGCAACCACGTTTCTTGAGCAAACTGATATTCAGGGTGCCTACGGGCACTATTTCGTTCAGCTTTCTAATCAGGCCATTGAACCGGTCGGTGAATCCCGGTCGAACGTGTGGCTATTCGGGCAGCTTGGACAGCGCATGGGTTTTGCTGAAGCCTGCTTCCGCGATACACCCGAAGAGATCATTCGCCAGGCGCTTGCTATCGGCGCGGATGGCTGCTCAGCGAATCCGGGGATGGAACACATTACGTTCGAGGCGCTTGAAGAACACGGGCATCTGCCGCTCAATTTTCATCGTGAGCCGCAAGCGAATCCGTTTTTGCCCTTCACTTCGGGCACTCTGGCGACACCGTCAGGCAAGGTCGAGTTTTATTCTGAAGCGCTGGCCGCCGCAGGTCAGGATCCGCTCCCGGCCTTCACTCCGCCCACGGAATCGCGCTGGGGCAAGGCTGCGGAGCGATACCCGTTGGAACTGCTGGCGCGCAAGGCCGACAATTACATGAATTCCACCTTCGCCAATCTGGAGGGGCATCGCAAGATGGAAGCGCACACCAGTCAGCGGCTGGAAATGCATCCTGAAGATGCAAAGGCCCGAGGCATGGCTGAAGGCGAGCTGGTGAAGTTGTTCAATGATCGTGGGAGCCTGCGGTTGACAGTCATGTTGACCGAGAGCCTGCCGCTTGGAGTGGTGGCAACCAGGCTGGACTGGGCCAAGCTGCACCTGGACGGGCAGAATTCGAATGTATTGACCAGTGAACGGCTTACCGACCTGGGGGCGGGCGCTACGTTCTACTCCACCCTGGTGGAAGTTGCGAAAATTTAGTCCCTTGCTGCCAAAAGTACCTTCGGCGCTGTAAGCTGTCTCCCATGAATTGGTGGGATATCCTTATTGCTTTCGGAATCGTCGCTGCTTTCCTGATCTACCGGCGCTCCGGGCTCATCTCGGTGACGGACGCGCGGGAGCACCTGAAAAAGGGAGCCCTCGTAATTGATGTACGCACAGCGGGCGAATTCGTGGCAGGGCATCTTCCCGTCGCGGTCAATATGCCCTTGAGCGAAATTGAAAGCAATTGGAATCGCCGCATCAAAGACAAGAACCAGGTGCTGCTGCTCCACTGCCAGAGCGGCGCGCGCAGTGGTGCGGCGAAGAAAAAACTGGTCGCACTCGGGTGCCCAAACACCTACAACATGGGTGGGTACGGACGCGCTGCACGGATCGTTAGCGGCAAATGAGCGCAGCTGTTAGCTGCTGGAGTGACCCTGGAGTTCTCATCGTAATTGCAACGTCCTCCTGAGCGGAGTTCAGATGCGAACTTTCGAAAGGACTCCGCTTTCATCAGAGATCTAAAGCTGATACTCAATCAGCAGGCGATGCGGGAGGCGCAACCTCGATATAATCGAGCGCCGCGGCGTCTTTACCATCCGGAATGCCGGTAACACGCAACACATCGCCAGGCTTGAGCTGAATGCCCTGGGCGGTGTAGCGCGTTGAGTTGTCTCCGTGAGGGTGGCGCGATGGGAATGTTCCATCCGCGGACCAGGAAGAGGCAGGCTTCCCATTGACTTCCAGCGTGAATTTGGCCGCTCCACCCTGCAGATCGAAATACTGCGTGGCAATGCTGAAACTGCCGGCTGCGCCTTTGTAGGTCCACTCGGCAGTACAGCCCTGCGGGGCTGCGGCCTTGTCACACGACACCGCTTTCCCGCGAGATGCGTCCTCCCACGGAGTCACGTCGATCCCACGGTAGCCGGTAAGTTTTGCGTCTTCCGCTTCCATGCGGCCGGGGAACTTTCCAGCGCGCCCCTTTTCGTCTGGGATTCCACTTTGCTTCAGGAAATACTGCACAACTGCGTCGCGCCAAACAATGGCGTGACCGGCCTGATATTCCAGGCGAGCACGCTCGTCCTGGAAAAATGCGGGATCGATCTTGCCCTTGAGCGTTGCCCATTCTTCGCCGAGCCGGGCAGCCTCGACCGCTCCCTGGTAGTGGCTGTCGTAGAGGTACTGGATGACAGTTTTGCCGTCGTGAAGCTTGTAGGTGTATGGGACGTGATGAAAAAAGAGCAGCAGATTGTCCGGTGTAGTTGCGGTGGACTCGTACATTTTGGCGATCTCGGGCGGGTACTGGCCAACGTAGCCTGTGCCGGTTGCCACCGTGCGATCCATGCCGATCCCTTCGTGATCGTCACGATGCCACTGGCCCCAGCCGTTGTGCTCGCTGGCTTCGACATCCGGGCCGTAGTGACTGCCGGTAATACCCGTCAGCGTTTGTAAGCCTAGTGGGCCGGTGTAATGCTCATAGGCAGGCCACGACTGCATCATCATTTTGGACACGGTACTGACGACAACTGGATTGTTGTTGATGCTTTGCCGCGTCCACTCTTCGGCAATCTGCTCCGGCGAAAGATTCGGATCCCATGCCAGGCGGCCGAACGAATAGAGATTGGAAAGGGCCATGGGCGAACCGAGCCAATCGCGGCCAATGCTGGCTACTCCGACCATTCCGCCGATGGGACGGTGAAATGATTTGCCCTCAATGATGTCCTTTACCGGCGTCGAGCGATTGTCAGCGCGTAGATCAAAATCGAGAACTTCTTTCCACATGGGTGCGATGTAGACCAGATGTTTTTGCTGGCCGAGGTATTCCTGCGTGATCTGCAATTCCATTGCCTGATCGGTTTGGCGCAGGCCTGCAAAGAGGGGCGATACCGGCTCGCGCACCTGGAAATCGATTGGGCCTTCTTTGATCTGGACGATCACGTTCGGAGCAAAACTGCCATCAAGCGGATGAAAGATATCGTAAGCCGCGCGTGCCCGGTCCGCTTTCAGGTCGTTGTAATCGAGATGATTGTTGTATACGAACGCGCGATAGAGCACCACGCCATGGTGTGGCTGCAGAGCGTTA
>Ga0207667_10000187_pt1 | contig 90766 bp, 89 predicted proteins | sample KBSCornC52_FD_184301 | JGI IMG/M metagenome (GOLD analysis project Ga0207667, IMG submission 184301) | Corn rhizosphere microbial communities from Kellogg Biological Station, Michigan, USA - KBS Corn C5-2 (SPAdes) (version 2) | ecosystem: Host-associated > Plants > Roots > Rhizosphere > Soil ... | reverse complement strand
GACGCCTTCAGCTGCCGCGAGCAGATCGAGCAGGGCAGCGGCCGAGCGACGCTGCATATTGCCGAACTCCTTGCCGAAAGGATGCTCGGGCAGTCCGCCTCGCCTTGACTGCGCGGCGGCCAATTGCCCAAAGGGCCGTGCCGCCGGAGACTCGCAACATGAAGCCTGCCCTGTTGTTCGCCGCCCTTCTGCTCGCCTCGTGCAAACCGGCGAGCTCGCCAGCGGTCAGCGTCGGCGACGCCTGGGCCCGGGCGACGGTGCCGGGGCAGATGGGGTCGGCAGCCTATTTCACGATCCGCAATGGCGGCGGGGCGGACAAATTGCTGTCTGTCACCAGCCCCGCGGCCGATGCATCGCTCCATTCGAGCAGCATCGACAATGGCGTGATGCGGATGCGGCCGCTCCCGGCGCTCGAAATTCCGGCGAACGGCGCTGTCGAGCTGAAGCCCGGCGGGACGCACGTCATGCTGATGGGCCTCAAGCAGCCGCTTCAGGCAGGCACGACGCTCGAGCTCGACCTCAAATTCGAAAAATCGGGTGAGCGGCGAGTGAACGCCGAAGTCCGCCCGGCAAGTGCGGGAGCAGCAATGTGAGACAGGCGCGGCTGATCATCTGGGCATTGTGCGCGGTCGTCCTCGTCGCGATCGGCGTTTTCGTCCTGACTTCGCCCAGGTCGCAGCAGGCCCCGGCGCGAATGGTGACTTCGGCGAGCTTCGGCGGACCGTTCACCCTCGTCGGCGCGGATGGGCAGCCGTTCGGGACTCAGGAGCTCAAGGGCAAGCCGTACGTGCTCTTCTTCGGCTTCACCCATTGCCCGGACACCTGTCCGACGACTCTCGCGCGGCTGGTAAAGCTTCGGCGCGATGCCGGCGGTGACGGCGCCTTCAACATCGTCTTCGTAACCGTCGATCCCGAGCGCGACGGGCCGAAGGAAATGGGCACCTATTCCAAGGCGTTCGGAGCCCCGATCATCGGCCTCACCGGCTCGACCGCACAGATCGATTCGGTGAAGAGGGAGTTCGGGATCTTCTCGCAAAAGGTGCCGACCGGCGATGGCGACTATACGGTCGACCATACCGCCACCGTTCTGCTGTTCGACCGCGACGGCAAGTTCGTCGCCACCATCGCTCCGGACGAACAGGACCAGCCGGCGATCGACAAGCTCAAGCGGATGACTGCCGCCTAGCGGTCGAGGATGCGCTTCAACAGGCGATCGATTGCGGCGACGGACTCCGGTTCCGCGAGGTCCGGTGCGTGCCCGACATTCGGCACGGTTGCCAGCTCTGCGCCAGGGATCGAATCGCGCATCCGTTCCGCAGTCTCGCGGGAGAAGAGGTCGCTTCGCTCGCCGCGAAGGATCAGCAGCGGCTTGCCGACAAGTCCCATCAGCAGCGGCCATGCCCCCACCGCAGCCGAGGCGTTCTCATCCATCGTCATGAACGGCTCCGCGATCGCCATGTCGTAATCGAATTCGATCCCGCGGCCGGTCTCATGAGCCACTCGCCTCGCATAGCCGAGCCATTCGCCGCGCCCGTAGGCCGGGTGCGCCTCCGAATGCATCGCCGAAAGCTTGTCGGATGCATCGTCCCAATCGGCGAAAACGAGCGGATTGCCGACGTACGAACGGATTCGGTCGATCCCAGCCTTCTCCAGCGCCGGGCCGATGTCGTTGAGGACCGCGCCGGCGATCCGCAGGGGTGCGAAGCCGGCGACGATCATCGTGACGATTCCGCCCAGCGAGGTGCCGACGAAGACCGCTTCCGGAATGGCCAGCTCGTCGAGAAGTTGGAGCACGTCGGCGGCGTAAGTCGGCGGGATATAGCGGCTCGATACCGGATCTCGCTCGCTGAGCCCGCGCCCGCGGAAATCTGGAACGATCACTCGCCACTCGCCCGCGAGACGATCGGCAAGAGCCTCGAAATCGCGAGCGTTGCGGGTGAGCCCATGGAGGCAGAGCACCGGCGGCCGATCGTTGCGGCCGGCATAGTCACGGTAGTGGAGGTTCAAGCCGTCGCGGCTGGTCCAATACTCGTCACTCCAGGAGGTCATTGCCGCTTTCCCCACCAATGCCGCTCCCCTATCGCTGGCGAATGGCGCTCGCGCAATCCTACCGGCCGGACGTGAATATCTTAGAGCTGGGCGAGGGCTTTCACGACGCCGTCGAGCCCGCGAGATTTCCGCAATGCGTTCCACGATTCCTCAACCGTCGAGCGGCGGAGACCGTCGGCCTCGATAAGCTGGCCGAGGAGGAGTGGGCGGCGCATTTCTGCCGGTTCGAACCGCTGCCGGACAATTTGAAGGAGCCGCTGGCGCTTCGCTATCACGGGCACCAGTTCCGGGTGTACAATCCGGACATCGGCGATGGCCGCGGTTTCCTTTTTGCGCAGCTTCGCGATGTGCAGGGGCGACTGCTCGACCTCGGAACGAAGGGCTCGGGCCAAACCCCCTACAGTCGCAGCGCCGACGGCCGGTTGACGCTCAAGGGCGGGGTTCGCGAAGTGCTTGCGACCGAGATGCTCCAGGCGCTCGGAGTCGACACGTCGAAGAGCTTCGCCTTGTTCGAAACCGGCGAGCAGCTGGTGCGGGGAGATGAACCGTCACCGACGCGTTCGTCGGTGCTGACCCGGCTCAGCCACGGCAACATTCGAATCGGGTCGTTCCAGCGCCAGGCGTTCTTCAAAGACGCCGACGCAATTGCCCGCCTTGCCCGCTATTGCGTGGAACATCTCTACGGCGAGCCGCCCGATGCCGACGACAGCGAGAATGCGCTGCGGCTGTTCGACCTGGTGAGCCGGCGCACCGCGGAGCTTGCCGCCAGCTATATGGCCGCCGGGTTCGTCCATGGCGTGCTCAACAGCGACAATATCAACATCACCGGCGAGAGCTTCGATTATGGCCCGTGGCGGTTCACGCCCTTTTGGGACGGCCAGTTCACCGCGGCTTATTTCGACCATTTCGGCCTCTATTCCTTCGCGAGGCAGCCGGAAGCGATCAACTGGGACCTGGCGCAGCTTGGCGGCTGCCTGTCGCTGGTGGCGCAAGCAGCGCCGCTCTCTGACATATTGACCGGCTGGGGCCAGAGGTTCGAGGCGGCGCTGGTCGCGAAGCTGCTGTGGCGGCTTGGAATCGAAGCACGCGACCAAGCCGCCGATCATGAGCTTGCGCGGACCCTGGTCGATGCGCTGGATTTGAAGACGTCGACGATCGACCGATTTTTCTTCGACTGGCGCGGCGGTCGCGACCCCGGCCTGGAAACCTATCCGTCGGAGCCGTTCCGAAAGCTGGCGGCCCTGCTCGCGGGTCGCGAACTGCCGCCGGTGCACGATTACTGGTCGAACGGCGAACCCTGCTCAATGCACATCGAGGAGGTGGAGGCGATCTGGGACGGGATTGCAGAGCGCGACGATTGGCAGCCGTTCGAGGCCAAGGTCGCCGCCGTTCGCCGATTGGGCGAGGCGATGCAGGAGCGCGAACCGGCCGCAACTTGACCGCGCGGGCCTCGCGTGGTGGAGCGCGCCCGACATGTCCCAGCGTATCACCTCCACCGAACCCGCCACCGGCAATGAAATCTGGTCGGGCGACACCGGCGATGCCGCCGCGGAAGTCGCCGCCGCCCGCGCCGCCTTCCCGCAATGGGCCGCTCACTCGACCTCCTATCGGTTCGAAACGCTTCGCCGCTTCGCCAATGTCGTTCGCAAGAAGGAACAGGAGTTCGCGACGCTGATCGCTCGCGAGACCGGGAAGCCTTTCTGGGAGGCCCGGACCGAAGTCGCGGCGGTGATCAACAAGGTCGACATTTCGATCGACGCTTATGCTGAGCGTACGCCCAAGCGCTCGATCGAAGCTGCGATGGGCAACAAGGTCTCGGTCCGCCACAAGCCGCACGGGGTCCTGGCGGTGCTCGGACCGTATAATTTCCCCGCGCACCTGCCGAACGGCCATATCGTCCCGGCGCTGATCGCCGGCAATGCGGTGGTGTTCAAGCCGTCGGAGAAGACTCCGGCGACCGGCGAGTTCCTGGTCCAATGCTATCGCGACGCCGGCGTTCCCGAAGGCGTGATCCGGTTGCTTCAGGGCGGGCCCGACGAGGGCAGGGCGCTGGCCGGGCAGCCGGACATCGACGGACTCCTGTTCACCGGCTCGGCGCGAGCGGGACAGGCACTCCACAAGCAGTTCGCCGACACTCCGCAGAAGATCCTGGCGCTGGAGCTCGGGGGCAACAATCCGCTGATCGTCTGGAACCCCAAGGACAATGATGCCGCCGCGGCGATCGCGGTCCAGTCGGCCTATCTGAGCGCCGGCCAGCGCTGCACCTGCGCCCGGCGCCTGATCGTCGAGGACGGCAAGGAAGGGACGCTGATCGAGGCGATCGCGGGCGTGATCGACCGCATCATCGTCGACGAGCCGTTTGCGGACCCGCAGCCGTTCATGGGTCCGCTGATCGACAACGACACCGCGCATCACCTGCAGGAGCAGTGGATGGGCCTGATGATGAAGGGCGGAAAGCCGATCCGGCGGCTCGACCGGCCCTACGACGACCGTCCGTACCTGACGCCCGCGCTCATCGATGTCACCGACGCTCGGGACATTCCGGACGAGGAGATTTTCGGGCCGGTGCTTCAGTTGATCCGGGTCAAGGATTTCGACGCTGCGATCGAGGCGGCAAACGCGACTCGCTTCGGCCTCGCCGCAAGCCTGGTGGGGGGGACTCACGAACAGTACGAGCAATTCTGGGCTCGCACGAAGGCGGGCGTCATCAACTGGAACAAGCCGACCAACGGAGCGCCTTCGACCGCGCCGTTCGGCGGGGTAGGGCTGTCGGGCAACCATCGCCCAAGCGCCTTCTACGCGGCCGATTATTGCGCCTACCCGGTCACCAGCGTCCACGCCGACCGGATCCGCGGAAGCATCGGGCAGGGGTTGAGAGACCCCAACTGATCGAGGATTAGCTCGCGCTGTTCATGCCGGGGGCATGAGCGAGCAAGCTAACATCGTTCGTCATGCTGAACTCGTTTCAGCATCTATTTCGATGAAGGGCTGAGCGGGTCTCCAGAATGGACCCTGAAACAAGTTCAGGGTGACGAGTTGGCGATTTCCCTCGGCTTCCCTGCCTCATCTAAAGCGACGAAAGTAAACTCGCCCTCGGCCACCAGCTTCTCCGCCTCGCCGTCGCGGACTCGGGCGACCGCTTCCGCCTTGAGCTTCAGCGACGACCGGCCCTGCTTCAGAAGCTCGACATAGACGGACAGCTCATCGCCGACCGCCATCGCGCCCGGAAACTTGATCGCGTCCGCCGCCACCAGGATCGCCTTCCCGCGCGAATGCTTCGAAGCGAACGATCCGCAGGCAAGCCCCATCTGCCCCATCAGCCACCCGCCGAACACGCCGCCATAGGGGTTTGTGTCCGATGGCATAGCGGTGACGCGGATCAGCGGGACCCGCGCGTTCGCCATCTAAGCCAACATCCCCAGCGGGTTCTCGACCAGCCGCTTGAACGCCTGCATCAACTTGGCGCCCTCCGCCCCGTCGATGGCGCGGTGGTCGAAGCTTCCGCTGGCGCTCATCACCGTCGCGATCTGCAGGCTGTCGTTGATCACATAGGGCCGCTTCTCGCCGGCGCCGACGGCCATGATCATGCCCTGCGGCGGGTTGATGACGGCGTCGAACTGCTTGATCCCGAACATTCCGAGGTTGGAGATGCTGGCGGTGCCGCCCTGATATTCCTGCGGCTGGAGCTTGCCGTCGCGGGCACGGGCGGCGAGGTCCTTCATCTCCGTGGCGATAGTCGAGATGCTCTTGGTGTCGGCACCGATGATGATCGGCGTGATCAGCCCGTCGGGAATCGCCACCGCGACCGAAATGTCGGCGCGGCTGTATTTCAGCATCTGGTCGCCGGCGAAGCTGACGTTGGCCGTCGGCACTTCGATCAGCGCCACCGCCAGCGCCTTGATCAGCAGGTCGTTGACCGAAAGCTTGATTCCGCGCGGTTCGAGCCCCTTGTTGAGCTCGCCGCGAAGCTTGAGCAAAGCGTCGAGCTGGATGTCGACGGTGAGATAATAATGCGGGATCGTCTGCTTCGCCTCGGTCAGGCGGCGGGCGATCGTCTTGCGCATGCTGGAGAGCTTGACCGCCTCGTGCGGAATTTCGCCGGCGGCGAGCGGAGCTGGAGCGGCTGCGGGGGCGGGCGCCGGTGCGGCCGCCTTCGCCGGAGCCGCCTCGAGGTCGGCCTTGACGATTCGCCCGCCTGGTCCGCTGCCTTGGATCGAGGAGAGGTCGACGCCTTTTTCCCCGGCGATTCGCCGCGCGAGCGGGGAGGCTTTGATCCGAGTCCCCTTTTCAGCAGCGGCTGCGCTCTTCTGAACCTCTCCCCGAGGGGGAGAGGTCGGCGCTTCAGCGCCGGGTGAGGGGGTACGGCTTTCGGGTGCAGCCTCGGAGGTGGGAGCCCCCTCACCCCGACCCTCTCCCCGCTGGGGAGAGGGAGTAGCGGCCGCGGCCTCGCTGACATCTTCGCCTTCACCCGCCAGAATCGCGATCGGCGCGCCGACCTTCACGCCTTCGCTGCCTTCCGGCACCAGGATTTTCGCGATCTTGCCTTCGTCGACCGCCTCGAATTCCATCGTCGCCTTGTCGGTCTCGATTTCGGCGAGGATGTCGCCCGACTTCACCTCGTCGCCTTCCTTGACCAGCCACTTGGCGAGCGTGCCTTCCTCCATCGTGGGAGACAAAGCGGGCATCTTGAGCTCGATCGACATCGCAGTCCTTCCTGAGGCTCCCGGCTCAAAGCCAATGCGGCGGTCAGGGTCAAGCCCGCGACGGCATGACTCGTTCCGCTTGCGCTCCGGGCCGCTTTCTAGCAGCGTCGCGCCGACACAAGGGGAAAAGCGCGTGCGCACCTATCTCGTTGTCATCGACGACAGCGCCGAAGCGCGCGTCGCGCTGCGCTTCGCGGCCCGCCGCGCCGCCAAGACCAACGGCAATGTCGAAGTGCTGGCGACCGCCCCGCCGCAGGATTTCGTCCAGTGGGGCGGGGTCCAGGCGGCGATCGAGGAAGAGCAGAAGCTTCGCATCGAAGGCGTTGTCAGCTCGGCCGTCGGCGAAATTTTCGACGAGGCGGGAATCAAGCCGGCCATCGTCCTTCGCCAGGGCGAGCCAGTGAAGACGGTTCGCGAATATCTCGTCGACCGCGACGACATTGCCGCGCTGGTGCTCGGTGCGGCTCCGTCGGGAGATCCGGGCCCGCTCGTCGCCCACTTCACAGGCAAGGACGCGGGCAAGCTGCCGTGCCCGGTGATGATCATCCCCGGTTCGCTCACCGACGAGCGGCTCGAGCAGCTCAGCTAGTTGCCGCTGCACCGCAGCATCGCTAACCGCGCTCCACGATGAGCGAATTGCCGAAAACCTTCGACCCGGGCGCGATCGAGAAGCGCTGGTACGAGCATTGGGAGTCCAATGGGCTGTTCCGCCCTGAGCGTGGCGATCGAGAGCCGTGGACGATCGTCATGCCGCCGCCCAACGTCACGGGTTCGCTCCACATCGGCCACGCGCTCGACAATACGCTGCAGGACATACTGACCCGCCGCGAGCGGATGCGCGGGAAGGACGCTCTTTGGGTGGTCGGAACCGACCATGCCGGAATTGCAACGCAGATGGTCGTCGAGCGAACGATAGCGGGCCAGGGGCTGAAGCGGCAGGAGCTTGGCCGCGAGAAATTCCTCGATATCGTCTGGGACTGGAAGCAGACCTCCGGCGGCGCAATTACCCGCCAGCTCCGCCGCCTCGGCGCCTCGTGCGACTGGTCGAACGAACGTTTCACCATGGACGAGGGCTTTTCGAAAGCCGTCATCAAGGTGTTCGTCGAGCTTTGGAATCGCAAATTGCTCTACCGCGACAAAAGGCTCGTGAACTGGGACCCCAGGTTCCAGACCGCGATCAGCGATCTCGAGGTCGAGACCAAGGACGTACAGGGCAAGTTCTGGACGTTGAGCTATCCGCTCGCGGACGGCTCGGGCGCGATCCAGGTCGCGACGACGCGGCCGGAAACCATGCTCGCCGACATGGCGGTCGCGGTGCATCCCGATGACGAGCGATACAAGAAACTGGTCGGCGCCAACATCAGGCACCCGATCACCGGCCGGCTGATCCCGATCATCGCCGACGAGCATGCCGACCCGGAACTGGGCTCGGGGGCGGTCAAGATCACGCCCGGCCACGACTTCAACGACTTCGAGGTGGGCAAGCGCGCCGGGATCGCGGCCGCCGACATGCTCAACATGTTCGATGCGCAGGCGTTCGTGGTGCAGGCGCAGGACGGGCTCATCCCGCAGGCGCTGCTTGGGATTTCGCGCGACGACGCGCGCAAGGCCGTCGTCGAGCTGCTCGAAGCCGAAGGCGCGCTGGTCTCGGTCGAGGACCGCGTCATCCCGACTCCGTTCGGCGACCGCTCGGGCGTGGTGATCGAACCGTGGCTGACCGATCAATGGTATGTCGACGCGAAGGCCCTCGCCGGCCCGGCAATCGAGGCGGTCCGCTCCGGCAAGATCAGGGTCGTTCCCGGAACGTGGAAGAAGACCTGGTTCAACTGGCTCGAGAATATCCAGCCCTGGTGCGTCTCGCGGCAATTGTGGTGGGGCCACCGGATTCCCGCCTGGTATGCCGAAGACGGCCATGTGTTCGTCGCCGAGACCGAGGCCGAGGCGCGAGCACAAGCCAATGGCAAGCCTCTGCGCCAGGACGAGGACGTTCTCGACACCTGGTTCTCCTCAGCCCTTTGGCCGTTTGCGACACTCGGCTGGCCGGACGAGACCGACGACCTCAAACGCCATTACCCCAACGACGTGCTCATTTCCGGCTTCGACATCCTGTTCTTCTGGGATGCGCGGATGGCGATGCAGGGCATCGAGTTCATGGGGCAGGCGCCGTGGAAGACGCTCTACCTGCACGGCCTCGTCCGTGACGCCCAGGGACAGAAGATGTCCAAGTCGAAGGGCAACACCGTCGACCCGCTCGGCCTGATCGACACATATGGCGCCGACGCGCTTCGCTTCACGATGGCGACGATGGAAAGCCAGGGCCGCGACATCAAGCTCGATGAGAAGCGCGTCGAAGGCTACCGCAACTTCGCGACCAAGCTGTGGAACGCGGCGCGCTTCCTGCAGATGAACGGTGTCGGCGCCAGCGACAGCATCGCCGCGCCCGCCGCCGAGCTCCCCGTCAATCGCTGGATCATTGGCGAGGTGGTCGAGACGCTCGCGAGGCTCGACGTCGCGTTCGACGAGCTTCGCTTCGACGACATGGCCAACGCCATCTATCACTTCGTCTGGGACACCTACTGCGACTGGTACGTCGAGCTGGTGAAGGGCGCGTTCGACGCGGAGACGAAGGCGGTTGCCGCCTGGGCATTCGACCAGATCCTCGTGATGCTCCACCCTCTGATGCCCTTCATCACCGAAGAGCTGTGGAACGCGATGGGCGAGCGGCCGTACGAGCTGATTGTCGCCAAATGGCCTGAGCCTGCAGCTGAAAAGGATTGTGAGCTAGGCAAGGGGGTATCCTTTGTTATCAGTTTCATCGAAGGCATTCGCTCTCAGCGTCTCGAGGTTGGATTCAGGCCTGGCGATAAGGTGCCCTTGGCAATCGTTGATGCGACGGACGATCAGTTAATCAGTCTGAACAGGTTCAAACCGGCGATTGAGCGAATAGCGCGCGTGCAGACCGTTTCGATTGATCTGCCCCCAGCTCCCGATGGCGGCGCCTACGCCGTTCCCGAGCAAAATTTCATGTTATCGCAAAGGCCGCATGAGCCTGGCTCGGCCTTCGCTCAGTTCGTGGTGGATGACCTAGTGGCGCTCGCATTTGCCGATGGTTTGGTCAACTTAGAAGCAGAACGCGCGCGTCTGGCAAAGGCGGTTTTGGGAATCGAAAAAGAGCGCGACAGCCTCGCTCAGCGTCTCTCCAACCCCAACTTCGTCGAGCGTGCCAAGCCGGAAGCGGTGGAGAAGGCCCGCGCCGACCATTCCGAAAAATCGGCGGAAGCCGAACGCTATCGCGCCGCGTTGGAGAGGCTGGGATAGCCGCACCTCGTCATTGCGAGGAGCGAACGCGACGAAGCAATCCAGTTTCGCCAGCGTTCTGGATTGCTTCGCTATGCTCGCAATGACGATAAGGAGGTGGAATGGCTGACGCTGCCGCAAAACCCAAGCGTGGCAACCTCACCGAAGGCCATATCGGCAAGACACTGCTCGCGTTCGCGCTTCCGACGCTAGCCAGCTCAATCGTCCAGTCGCTGAACGGCACCGTCAACGCCATCTGGGTCGGCCGCTTCATCGGCGAGAACGCGCTCGCCGCGACGTCCAACGCGAACATGGTCATGTTCCTTTTGATCTCGTTCGTGTTTGGGTTCGGAATGGCCGCGACGATCCTCGTCGGGCAGGCGTTCGGCCGCAAGAATATCGACGAGGCAAGGCGGGTCGTCGGCACCACCGCCGGCACCTTCCTTTTGATCAGCATCATCGCCGCGGTCGCAGGCTGGTACCTCGCGCCCGCGATTCTCGGCCTGCTCGGGACTCCGGCTCCCGCGACCCCGCTCGCGCTCGCTTATCTGCGCGTGATCTTCCTCGCCATGCCGGCGCTTCTGCTCTTGACGATGCTGATGATGGTCCTTCGCGGCGCCGGGGACAGCCTGACTCCGCTGTGGTTCATGCTTGTCGCGGTCGTCCTCGACAGCGGCCTCAATCCCGTCTTCATCCTCGGTCTTGGGCCGGCGCCGAGGATGGGAATCGCGGGCTCCGCAACGGCAACCCTGATCGCCAACTATACCGCGCTGCTCGGCCTGCTCGGCTTCATCTACCTCAAGAACCTGCCGCTTCGCCTTCGCGGCAACGAGTTTCGCTATCTGTGGTGCGACGTCGCGATCCTGAAGTCGATCGTCGTCAAGGGCTTCCCGATGGGGATCCAGATGATAGTCATTTCGCTCTCGGCGCTGGCCCTGATCGGCCTCGTCAACAGCAACGGAGTCGACACCGCGGCCGCGTTCGGAGTGGCGCTGCAGCTGTGGACCTATGTCCAGATGCCGGCGATGGCGCTGGGCGCCGCGGTCAGCGCGATGGTCGCTCAGAACATCGGCGCCGGGCTGTGGCCTCGGGTGAGCGCGATCACCCGGTCGGGAATCGTCTATTCGGTCGCCATCACAACGGTGCTCGTCATACTCATGACGCTCGCCGACCGGCCGGTGATGGCGCTGTTCATGGGCGGCGACAGCCCCGCGCTTCCGATCGCTCGCCACATCCATGTGATCGCGACCTGGAACTTCATCCTGTTCGGGGTGACTATGGTGCTGTTCGCAACAGTGCGCGCGAACGGGGCGGTGTGGGCGCCGCTGATCATCCTTTGCATCGGCCTTCTTCCGGTCCGCTTCGGCTTCATCTTCGCCACCGACCAGTGGCTCGGAAGCGCCGATTCGATCTGGTGGAGCTTCCCCGTCAGCTCGTTCGCGAACCTTGCGCTGGCGCTCGCTTATTATCTGCAGGGCGGGTGGAAGAAGGCGCGCATGATGGTCGAGGCGCCATCGGAGGAAGAAGGGTTCGAGGAAGCGCTCGGCACCCGCGAGCCTGGCGGCGCGCTGAAGCCGGCGGGGTGAAACCCATTCGTCATCCCCGCGGAAGCGGGGATCCAGCAAAATTAGTAGAACTAGGTTCCCGCTTGCGCGGGAATGACGATAGAGGGGCGACATGACTACAGCTTCCTTCCCCGCCATCCGGATGCGCCGCGGCCGATCGTCGCCGTGGATTCGCGCTATGCTTGCCGAGAACCGCCTTTCGCCCGCCGACTTCATCTGGCCTCTGTTCGTTTGCGCGGGCGAGGGCTGCGAAGAACCGGTGCATGCGCTTCCCGGGGTCAGCCGCTGGTCGGTGGACCGGCTCGCCGACAGGGCGCGCGAGGCGGCGCGCCTGGGAATCCCCTGCATCGCCTTATTCCCGAATACGCCCAACGCGCTTCGCACCGACGACGCGCGCGAGGCCCTGAACCCCGACAACCTGATTTGCCGAGCCATCAAGGCGATCAAGGATGCGGTTCCGCAGATCGGAATCCTGACCGACGTCGCGCTCGACCCCTATACCAGCCACGGCCACGACGGGATCGTCGACTCCGCGGGCCGCGTGCTGAACGACGAGACGGTGAAGATCCTGGTCGACCAGGCACTGGTCCAGGCCGACGCGGGCGCAGACATCGTCGCTCCGTCGGACATGATGGACGGGCGCGTCGGCGCGATCCGTGGCGCGCTTGAGCGCGAGGGAAAGATCGACACCGCGATCATGGCCTATTCCGCCAAATATGCGTCCGCCTTCTACGGTCCGTTCCGCGAAGCGGTCGGGTCGCTGGGGCGGCTGAAAGGCGACAAGCGCGGCTATCAGATGGACCCGGCGAACAGCGACGAGGCGCTTCGCGAAGTCGCGCTCGACATCGCGGAGGGCGCCGATTTCGTGATGGTGAAGCCGGGCCTGCCCTATCTCGACATCGTCCGGCGGGTCAGCGAGCGTTTCGGCGTGCCCACCTTCGTCTACCAGGTGTCGGGCGAGTATGCGATGATCGAGCATGCCGCAGCGGCCGGGGCAGGGGACCGCGATGCGCTGATCCTTGAAACCCTGCTCGCCTTCAAGCGCGCCGGGGCGGCCGGCGTGCTCACCTATCACGCAGTCGACGCGGCGAAGCTCCTCGATGGCTGAAGTGGTTGCGGAGACGGCCCGGCTTCGATTGCGCGACTGGGAAGAGGAAGACGAGGCGCGCTTCTACGACATCATGAACACGCCAGCCGTGATGCGGCATCTCGGCGGCGTCCAGACACGGGAGGAGTGGAAGGCGGCGTTCACGCGAATCAGCGGCTTCACCCGCGATTTCGGTCACACCTTCTGGATCATCGAGGCCAATGGCAGCGCCGAAATCCTCGGCTTTTGCGGGCTGAAGCGGGTGAATGCGCCCGGCGCGGGCGAACTCACCGGAACGCCGGAGATCGGCTGGCGCCTTTGCGAAAGCGCCTGGGGCAAAGGGATCGCCAAAGAAGCTGCGATTGCCACCCTCGATCTCGCGTTCGGCCGCTTCGGTTACGATCGGGTGATCGCGATGACGATTCCGCCCAATCGCGAGAGCGCGGGGCTGATGGTGAGGCTTGGGATGCAACGCCACGAGGAACTCGATTTCGATGACCAGCGGTTCGGCCCCGAGGTTAATCCGCAGATCGTCTATGACATTATGGCGCAGGACTGGCCGGCCGCGCGCGAACGCGCTCTGCAGCCGCTCTAGCGCCCCAGCTTCGCCTGCATTGCGGAAATTGCCGCAGCTTCCCGCTCGTCGATGCCGTCGACTCGAGCCGCGGCACTATCGATTGCCTTGAGGTCGGCGGCCCCGATTCCGCCCAGTTGCTGGATCCGGCTCGCTCCGAGGGCATCGATGTCGGCGGCTGCGGCTGTCACCGGAGTGCGGGCGGCGACCGCGACCGAAAGCGCCTGCTGGGCAAGGACCCAGCTTTCGCTTTCCTTCGCTCCCGCCGAATCGGCAAGCTGGCGCGCGCGCTCCGCGAGCGGCGCGAAGGCGTGGTCGCCAGTGACGGCCTGGGCGACTAGCGAGTCGAGCTGATGCACCAGCGCGGGAGTTGGGATCGTCGAAACGACCGGTTCCGGCACCGGCAGGCGAGGGTCGATCGCTTCGGCCGCGCGCGGGGCGAGCGACGGTGCGTTCGTCGCGGTGGCGCAGCCCGCAACCAAAACCGACAGTGCCAGTGCAAGGGCGCGCATCGCCGCTGTCTAGGAAGGCCCGCGCCGTCATGCAAATGTCGCCGACTGCAGGCTTGCTTCGCTTCTAGGCTGTCCCTATGTCGCGCCCTCTCGCTGCTCGAGACATGCGCGCCCGTAGCTCAGCTGGATAGAGCACCAGACTACGAATCTGGGGGCCGGAGGTTCGAATCCTTCCGGGCGCGCCATTTCCGGAAAAGATGAGGCTGCCCGATGCCGAGTAGCCGGATATCGAGAAAATGAGAAGCGACGTCGCTCCCGAAGCGGTGCTCGACGCGATCGAGGAAGAGGAGGTCGAAGACCAGGCTAGGCCATGACGGCCGTACTGGTCGCCGCGCGCTCGGCGAAATCCTGTGCCAATTTGCTGTGCCACGCACGAGCGGCTTCGGTCATGGCCCGTTGTGCTGCAACGCGCTCTTCGAAGGCTCGGCGACGATAATAACGCTGGTCGGATTCCATACGCACACCCCCTGGTCGACACCGGACGATGCGCCGCAACCCCTAAGAGATGGTTAATATCCACAGGGACTGCGCCGGTTCGGACTGGACGCTTTGCGCGCACGCTGCCGCGGGCGAGTTGAAACCTAAGGATTCGCCGCTCGTTGAGACGCTAAGCTTTGAAAGGAAACAACCCGTGCTGAGTTCTACACAATTGGGGCGAGCGCCGTTCGATCCGAATGCGCGCGGCTACCACGCCTGCTATCACGAGGGGGAAGTGAACCATTGCCCGGGCTGCGGCCGGAGCCAGTGGATCATCGGCCGTCTGAGCGCCGAATGTGCGTTCTGCTCGACCGCGCTTCCGCTGACCGAAGCCCATCGCCAGGGACAGGGAGCGACCGTCACCTGCCGGTCATGGCCGGTCTATCCGACCCTCGACGCCGCCTAGCGCGTTTCGCTGTTCGCGCCGCTGCCGCCGCCGATGTATAAGGGGCGGATGAACAAGCCTCTTTCAGCGGCGGTTGCCGCGCTTGTCTTCGCTTCGCCGGTTCCGGCGCTTGGCCAAGCGACCAGTTTCACGCTGGTCAACAACACCGACATCGCCTTCAATGCGCTGAAGGCGAGAAGGTTCGGCACCGATCAGTGGCAGCCGCTGGCGGTCGCGCCGGTTCCCGTTCCCAAGGCAGGCGGACGCGGCGCCGTCCGGTTCAGCAATCAGGATTGTGCGTTCGATCTCGAGGCGACTCTGCCCGATGGCCGCGTGGTGGTGTGGCCGGGCGTGAACCTGTGCGATGCCAAGGTCGTGACTCTGAACCGGAGCGGGCGCGGAGACCTGTGGGTCGATTACCGCTGAGCGCCAGCTGGGGCTTCGGCTTCACCGAATCGAGCAGCTTCGGGCCGGCGACGAACACGACTCCGGTACAGGCCAGGGCGAGCAGATAGCCGCCAAAACCGGGATATTGGACCAGATAATGCTGCCCGCGCTCTACCGAGCCGACGGCGATGGCATAGGTCACCATCCACGCTTCGAAGCGCGTCTTGATGATGAAGAGCCGTCCGATTTTCTTGAGCATCGCCATTCGTTAACTGTTGAGCGTCAGAGCGGCGGTTTTGAGCCGTTTAAGTCCTACTAGACAAGGTTAAATCGGCGGCAAGGATTGGCCCCGGCGTCCCGTTTCGGGATTCGCGCTCTAGATCAGCTCGGACAGGTCAAGGGATTCGAACAGGGCCGTGTGGGCGGCCTCGACAGCCGCGACCAGTTCCGGATCCTGAAGCTCGCTCGAATGGATTTCCTGCGGCCAATGCCGCTCGATGACCGCCGCCATTTTCTCGAGCTTCGCCTCCTCCACCAGGAACCGCGGATCGACCGTTGCCGGATCGGCGACGACCCGGAGCCGAAGGCACGCGGGCCCGCCGCCGTTCGCCATCGATTGTCGGACATCCACGACCTCGACGTTGCGGATCGGGCCGTTGCCGGCGACGTGCCGTTGCAGCCATGACCAGACGGACGGAGTCTCGCGCACTTCGCCTGGAACGATCAACGTCGTTTCGGCCTCCGGCGGGCTCACCAGCTGTGCGTTGAACAGATAGGAGCTGACAGCGTCCGCAACCGGCACTTCCGATTCCGGCACCTCGACCAGCTGCAGGTCGGGCAACAGCCGCTCACACTGACCCAATACCGAATCGCGGTCGGCAAAGGCTTTCTGGTGGGCGAACAGCACGCGCCGGTTGGCGACGGCGACGACATCGTTGTGGAACGCACCCGCCGCGATCGCTTCTTCGGATTGCTCGGCGAAGATCGTCCGTTCGGGATCGAGCCTGTGGAGGCGGGCGATTGCCTTCGACGCTTCCAGGCTCTGGCGCGCCGGAAAGGCGCCGCCGCTCACCCCGTAAACGAAGATCTCGATTCCGGGCGCTCCATAATCGCCCGCCAGCCGCATGTGATTTGCCGCCCCTTCGTCGCCAAAAGCGACCGGGACCGGCGAATGGACCTCGAAGGCGGAATTGCCGAATGCGAGCCGAAGCTGAGCGAGCGTTTCCGGCCACTCGTGGCTTCGATGCAGCATCGACTTCAAGTTGGCGACCGTCAGGTGGCACCTGCCGTCGGCGCAGTCGGGCGCGGGCGAGACGGTCGCCGCATTCGCCGCCCACATTGCCGACGCCGACATGGCGCTGGCGGCGATCCGCGGCTCCGCTTGCTCATAGCTGGTCCCGAGCGCCGCCAGCCACGCCCGGTCCGGGCGGCGGTGCGGCAGGAAGATTCCCTGCGCCAGTCCAAGCCGCAGGTTCGCTCGCATCTTTTCGATTCCCTGCAGCGCCGCGGCGCGCGGCTTCGACACCTGGCCGGTGTTCCAGGTCGAGGCGAGATTGCCGAAGCTCAGCCCGGCATAATTGTGGCTGGGGCCGATAATCCCGTCGAAGTTGATCTCAGTGATGGCCATTGCGGCCCACCATCAGCACCCGATCGCCAATCCCCGCCTCCAGCAATTCCGCTGCCTCGGCGTCGATCAGGACCGTCTTTTTCGGAAGCTTCTTGACGCAGGCGCCGCAGGCCCGGAAGTCGCCCAGCCAGCCGCTCGCGGCCAGCACCTTGTGGCTTCCGCCCTCGCCGATGTCGGCAATGGTGTAGGCCTCCGATTCCTCGACGGTGCGAATCTGGTCGGTGGGCGCGGTCACGGTCGGGCCGCCGTCGAAAATATCGATGTAGCGGTCGAACACGAACCCTTCGTTCTCGAGCATCTTCATTGCCGCTCGGCCGCTCGGATGCGGCTGCCCCATTACCGCCTTGGCACTGTCGGGAAGAAGCGCCGTGTAGATCGGCGTCTTGGGCATCAGGTCGGCGATGAACTGAGTCCCGTGAACGGCATTGAATTCGTCGGCTTCCGGGAAGGTCATTCCGAAGAACCTGCCCGCTAGCGCGTCCCAGAAAGGTGCGTGCCCGGCCTCGTCCATCACTCCGCGAAGCTCGGCCAGCGTGCGGTCGCCGAACCGTTTCCGATGAAGCTTGATGAAGAGATAGCGGCTCCTGGCGAGAAGGGCGCCCCAGCCGCCAGCCCGCAATTCCGGGTGAAGGAACAGCCCGCCGACCTCGGACGAGCCCTCGAGATCGGTCGTCAGAGTCAGCATCTGGTTGCGGAACGTCTTGCCGAGTTCGGGGCTCGACTGGGTGATGGTACCGACGTGATAGCTGTAGAAGGGCTGGGTGACCCCGACCTTGCCGAAGATCTGGCAGGTGCCCCGGATCTTTCCGGTTTTCGGGTCTTCGAGGACGAATACGTAAAGATCGTCGCTCTGCTCTTCATCGACGCGCGCGAACGAACGTCCCGACCGGGCGAGCTTGCCCACCAGTGTTGCCTTGTCCGGCGGCAGGTTGGTGAACCCGCCACCGGTCAGCTTGGCCATGTTGTAGATCGACTGGTAATCCTCGGAGCGGGCAGGGCGGACCCGGAAGGTCATGGCCGCCCCTGCAATATCCTGAGGATGGCCAGCGCCGACAGTGCCGCTCGTTCGCCGAGACTCCCGCTAATCAGAAATTCCTCCATACTGTGGATCTTGCCGCCGCGAACGCCCATCGTGTCGATTACGGGCACTCCGCAAGCGGCGATATTGTTGCCGTCGCACACTCCGCCGGTGGCCTTCCAGCCGATCGGCTGGCCAAGGTCGGCGCCGGCCCGTTTCACCAGGCCGAACAGCTTTTCCATCGCCGGAGTCATCGGCTTGGGCGGACGGCCGAAGCCGCCGTGGGCGTGGATGATCACGTCGCGTTCGACCGCGACGACGGCGACGATTTCCTCGATCTGCCGCTTCGCCTCGGCCTCGATTTCGGGCGTTCGCGGCCTCAGGTTGACTCGGAGAACCGCCAGGTCGGGCACGACATTGCCTGGCCCACCGCCCTCGATGCGCGACGAATTGACGGTCAATCCATCCTTGATCAGTCGTTCGAGCCGAAGCGCGAGCCCAGCCGCTGCGACGATCGCATTGCGGCCGTCCTCGGGGTTGCGGCCGGCGTGCGCCGACTTGCCATGGACGACGAGTGAGAAATTGCCGCTTCCCGGGCGGGCGCCCGCGAAAGTGCCGTCGGGAAGCGCCGAAGGCTCATAGGTCAGCGCCGCGCTTTTCCCTCGCGCGGCCTGGGCGATTAGCGGCGCCGAGCCGAGCGATCCCACTTCTTCGTCGCTGTTGACGATGAGCTCATAGCCCAGCGAGTCCGAAGCGCCGCTCGCCTCGACGGCCTTGAGAGCGGCAAGCATGACCGCCAGGCCACCCTTCATGTCGGCGACTCCGGGGCCGTTCAGTACTCCGTCGCCGAGCCACTGCGTGTGCTGGAAGGCGTGGTCGACCGGAAAGACGGTATCCATATGGCCGGTGAAGAGCAGCTGCACCGGCGCGTTCGGCCGCACTTTGAGGTGCAGATTGCGCCCATGCTCGATCGCGATCGTCCGTCCCGCCGGGTCGACAGCCTCGACCGGAGCGGGATCGACAAGGTCCAGCTCGCCCGGAAGCGCGCAGAATGCATCGGCAAGGACCCCCGCCATCCGCTCCAGGCCGGGCAGGTTGCGCGAGCCGCTGTTGAGCGCGCTCCATTCCAGCACCTGGTCGAGCATCGGCTCGGCCGCAGCGTGCTCAACGGCCGCCTGTTCGGTCTTGGAGAGTTGCCCCATGGCGCGCTTTCCTAGCGGCGCCGCCGGAGGAAAGGAACACCGGCCCTTCCGCGATTCGCCTAGCGAAGCGAGGCAAGCTCCGACTGCGCCGCCGGACCAAGATAGGCGATTGTCACCGGCACATAGCTTGGCATCGGGATCTGCTCTTCGGGAAGCGGCGCGGACAAGGAAACCGAATCCCCCAGCAGCCAGCGGGCGAGGCGAGGCGCGTCCTCGAGCCGGATGCAGCCTGCGCTTAGGCTGCGGTCGTCCTCGCTGAACAGCTCTTTCTTCGGCGTGTCGTGAAGGTAGATCCCGTCGCCGACCGCGAGGCTGAACTTGATTCGGCCCATCGAGTTTCCGGGCCCCGGCCGCTGGCGCACGAGCACCGTTTCGCTGCCGTCGGCGACCGCCTGCCAGTCGACGGTGGCCGGATCGATGACCTCGGCGTCCGGATCGAAGCTGGTCACCACTTCATAGCCGTGATCGGTCAGATATTTGGTGCCCTGCTTGAGGACGTTCGGCGCCGTGAGGGTGCGCGCGATGTCCGTGGGGACGTGCCAATAGGGATTGACCGTCGCATAGGTGAGGGAGGTCGTGACTTCGGGAGTCGGCTCGCTCGGCTTGCCGACGATCACCTTCATCGAATCGACGATCCGGCCGTTGTCGATCATGTACAGGGTCGCCGAAGCAACATCGATCAGGATCGAGCGAGCGGCGGCGCGGGGAATCGCCGGCGAGCCGCTGTCGACGTGTGGATAGCCGCTCGCGTCGGCGGCCAGCGCCGGCGCAGCGGGCAAAGCTCCGCAGAGCAGCGCCGCGCAAACCGCGCGCATCATGAACTTGGTCATTTTGTGTTCCAGAAAAACGAGTTACCGCAAGAACGCCTCGGGCGGTCGAGAGTTCAATTCGGCCCCGCGCGGCGCCCGAGACTCAGAGGTGCTGCGCGAAATCCTCGAGCAGGCGCCGGTAGAGGGCGCGCTTGAACGGCACGATCAGCTCTGGAAGCTCACGCGGTTCGACCCATTTCCAGGCCCGGAACTCGGGGTGCTCCGTATTGAGATTGATGTCGGCGTCGGTGCCGAGGAAGCGGGCGAGGAACCAGTGCTGCGTCTGGCCCTTCCACTTGCCGCGCCAGAGCTTCTCCCGCCACTCGCCGGGGAGGTCGTAGCGAAGCAACTCAGGATGCTCGGCGACACATTCGACCAGTGCCGGCGCGATCCCGGTCTCTTCCTCGAGCTCGCGGAGAGCGGCGGGCCAGGGCTCCTCCTCCCCGTCGATCCCGCCCTGCGGCATCTGCCACGCATCCTCGGGATTATCGATCCGGGCGGCGACGAACACCTTGCCGTCGCGATTGAGGAGCATGATCCCGGCCCCAAGCCGGTAGAGATGGTCGTCGTCTTCGCTCATCATTCGGTCATTGCGAGCAGCGAAGCGGCGCGGCAATCCAGAAAATCGAGGCTGGATTGCCTCACCGACGCTCGCAATGCCTGTTTCGCAGGACTAATAGAAGCTTATGGCCACCGCCGAACATCTGATCACGGAAGAAGAATCCGCCGCCCACCCCGAGGCGGAAGCCGTCGTCGTCCGCTTTGCCGGCGACAGCGGCGACGGAATGCAGCTGACGGGCGGGCAATTCACCCTGTCGACCGCGCTTGCGGGCAACGATCTCGCGACTTTCCCCGATTTTCCGGCCGAAATCCGGGCGCCGCAGGGTACGACCTTCGGAGTCAGCGCCTTCCAGATCAATTTCGGCTCGACCGCGATCGACACCGCCGGCGACCAGCCGGACGTCCTCATTGCCATGAACCCCGCGGCTCTGAAGGTGAACGCCGATCAGCTTCGCGAGGGCGGGCTGATCATCGCCGACGAGGGCGAATTCACCGCCCGCAACCTGTCGAAGGCGGGTTATGCGACCAATCCGCTCGAGGACGGGAGCCTCGCCAAGTGGCAGGTCATCCACTTCAACATCTCGCAGCTCACGCTCGACGCGGTGAAGCCGTTCGGGCTCGGCAACAAGGAAGCGCTGCGCTGCAAGAACATGTGGACGCTGGGGCTCGCGCTGTGGATGTTCGACCGCGACCGGCAGCCGATCGTACACTGGCTGAAAGCCAAGTTCGCCAAGGCCCCGGAGCTCGCCGAGGCGAATATCGCCGCGCTGAACGCCGGCCACGCTTATGGCGAGACTGTCGAGCTTAGCGCGCCGGGGATCGCTCAGCACCATATCGCTGCTGCCCCCGCGGAGCCTGGCCTCTATCGCACCGTCACCGGCGCGGAATCGCTCGCGCTCGGCCTTGTCGCGGGCTGCCAGCTCGCCGGGGTGAAGATGTTCTTCGGTTCCTATCCGATCACGCCCGCGAGCCCGCTTCTCCACCACCTCGCCCGGCTCAAGGAGTTCGGGATTACCACCTTCCAGGCGGAGGACGAGATCGCCGCCGTCGCCGCCGCGATCGGCGCGAGCTATGCGGGCCAGCTCGGAATTACCTCCTCATCGGGACCCGGAATCGCGCTCAAGACCGAGGCGATAGGGCTCGCGGTAATGACCGAGCTTCCGCTCGTCGTCGTCAATTCGCAGCGCGGCGGGCCTTCCACCGGCCTTCCGACCAAGACCGAGCAGTCGGACCTCTACCAGGCGGTCTATGGCCGCAATGCCGATTCGCCGCTCGTTGTCCTCGCCGCTCGCTCGCCGTCCGACGCGTTCGACTGCGCGATCGAGGCGTGCCGGATCGCGACCCGTTACATGGTGCCGGTGATGTTGCTGACCGACGGCTATATCGCCAACGCCGCCGAGCCGTGGCGGGTGCCGGACATGAGCCAATACCAGCCGTTCCCGGTCCGCTATTTCGACACTCCGCCGGCCGAAGGTGAGAGCGTCATGCCTTACGCCCGTAATGCCGAACTGGCGCGGCCGTGGATCAGGCCCGGAACGGCGGGGCTCGAGCACCGCATCGGGGGGATCGAGAAGCAGCCGGGCACCGGCAACATCGATTACAGCCCCGCTGTCCACCAGGAGATGACGGAAACGCGTGCGGCCAAGGTGATGAAGGTCGCGGATTCCATTCCCGACCAGGATGTCTGCCTTGGGAATGAAAGCGGCAAGCTGGCCGTCGTCGGCTGGGGCTCGACTTACGGGCCCATCCACCAGGCTGTGCGACGCGCCCGCGACCGTGGCCTCGACGTCAGCCACATCCATGTTCGCCACATCTGGCCGCTGCCGAAGAATATGTCTGTCCTACTCAGGGGCTTCGAGCATATTCTCGTGCCGGAAATGAACATGGGCCAATTCAAGACGGTTCTCCGGGACCAGTATCTGGTGGACGCCAAGCCGCTGTCGAAGGTGGCCGGGCAGCCGTTCCGAATTGCGGAGATCGAGGCGGCGATAGAGGAGGCCTTACGGTCCTGAAAATGGTCGCTCACCGCGTGACTTTAGTGACCGTAAGCGGGCGTTCGGGATGAAACAGATGAACGTCTTCCCGATGGTGATGATGCTGATCGTGGTGGTCGTCCTGATCGCCTGGCTTGGTGGGTATTTCTCATGAACGAAATGACGACCGTCACGACCGCGAAGGACTGGGCATCGGACCAGGAGGTCCGCTGGTGCCCGGGCTGCGGCGATTATGCGGTGCTCAAGGCCGTGCAGCGGACGATGCCGGATCTCGGCGTCGCTCGCGAGAACACCGTCTTCATCTCGGGGATCGGCTGCTCGAGCCGCTTTCCTTATTATATGGCGAGCTACGGCTTCCACACGATCCACGGCCGAGCGCCGGCGATCGCGACGGGCGTCAAGCTCGCCAATCCGGAGCTCGACGTGTGGATCATCACCGGCGACGGTGACGCGCTGTCGATCGGCGGCAACCACACGATGCACATCCTGCGCCGCAACCTCGACTGCCAGATCCTGCTGTTCAACAACGAGATCTACGGGCTGACGAAGGGGCAATATTCGCCCACCAGCCGCCTTGGGACGCGCTCCCCTTCGACCCCGTTCGGCTCAATCGACCGGCCGATCACTCCGTGCATGTTCGCATTGGGCTCGGGCGCGCGGTTCATCGCCCGCGGGATCGACGTCCACAAGAATCTCGTCGACGTTCTCAAGGCCGCGCATGCCCACAAGGGCGCGAGCTTCATCGAAATCTACCAAAATTGCATCGTCTATAACGACGAGGTGTTCGCCAGCTTCACCGACAAGCAGAATGCGGCGAGCAAGCAGCTCTGGCTCCAGGCGGGCGAGAAGATGCTGTTCGAGGGCGGCGCCAAGGGGCTGGCGCTCGATGTCGAAAAGCTGGAGCTGAAGATCGTCGACGGCGACGATCCGAACGTCATCGTCCACAATCCGAAGAACCGCGGAATCGCGGCGATGCTGATCGAAATGAGGCAGGACGAAGGCTTCCCGGTCGCGCTCGGAGTGATTTACGAAGACCCGCGACCGACTTTCGAAAGCGCGGTTATCGAGCAGAACGCCAAGGCGGCGGAAGGCAAGGTCCCGGACCTCCAGGCGCTGGTGGCCAAAGGCCAGACGTGGATGGTCGAGAAGGAGCCGCGGCCTGAATAAGTCCGCGGTTCGCTAATTGGACAATTTCACGCACACGCTGACAGGGGTGCTGCTCGGCCGGGCGGGGCTCAAGCGGCTGACGGGCCGGGCGACGGCGGCGCTGGTGATTGCGTCCAACCTGCCGGACATCGACAGCTTCGTCGCGCCGCTGTGGGGCGAGCCGTCGATCGAAGCGCACCGCGGCTTCACCCACGGCATCGGCGGGATGGTCGTCCTGCCGTTCTTCACCCTCGCAATCATTCTACTGTGGGAACGCTTGCGTCCAGGCAAAATTCCTGTTCGCCCGTGGCCACTGCTGCTCGTCGCGTTCATCGGCGGGCTCGGCCATTCGCTGCTCGACTGGCTGACGAGCTACGGCACCCGGCTGCTCGAGCCGTTCTCCCACCAATCGTTCTACGGCGACGCCTGGTTTATCGTCGATCCTTGGGTGTGGATCGCGATGATCGTCGGACTCGAGCTGTCGTGGCGCGCTGAGCGGCTCGGCCGCGATTCGCACAAGCCGGCGATTGCAGTCCTTGCCGGGGTCTGCGTCTATGCCGCGTTCAACCTGGGCCTCAGCGATCGGGTCGAAGCCGCTGGCCGGCAGCGGCTGGCGGCGGTGCGGCCGACGCTGGTCGTCGCCAACCCGGAGCCATTGCTGTTCTGGCGCCGCGAGGTTCAGTGGCGCAACGCCCGGATCCACGGTTCGGCGACCTATGACCTGACCCGCGGCCTCCGCTTCGACCGCGAGGCCGAGCCGAACGGCCTCGCCGATCCGCGGCTCGCGGCGGCGCTCCGCACCAGCCCGAAGGTCCGCGCCTTCCTGTTCTGGTCGCGAATGCCCGTAGTCGTGGAACGCGACGGCAAGGCGTGGCTGACCGACCAGCGCTTTTCCGGCCGGCCAAGCGCGCGCCGCGGTGATCCGTTCGTGATTCCTCTGAACTAAGCGTCGATTCGAACCAGCTCGCCGCTCGGCGCGTCGGAGGCGATCCGCTCGACGATGAAGTCTGCGACCACCTGCGGCGGCTTGACACTGTCCGGCTCCTCGCCGGGAAAGGCGAGCTCGCGCATCCGGGTCCGGGTCGCGCCGGGGTCGACCACGTGGACACGGATCCTTCCCGAATGCTCGGTCTCGTCGCCATAAGTGAGCACGAGGTTTTCGAGCGCCGCCTTGGACGAGCCGTAGGCGCCCCAGAAGGCGCGCGGCTCGTGCCCGACGGACGAGGTGATGGCGACCACATCGGCGCGCTCGCTCCGTCGAAGCATCGGATCGAAAGCCGCGATCAGCGCCTGATTGGCCGCGACATTCAAAGTCAGGATGCGCGCATATTCCTTGGCATCGATATGCTCGACAGGGGTCAGCGAGCCCAAGGTCGCAGCATTCAGAACGAGGATGTCCACCGCCTGCCATCGCTCCGCGACCGCCCCGGCGAGCTTGCCGATCGCCTGGCCCTCGGTGAGGTCGACCGGCGCGATGGTCGCGCTCCCTCCGGAGTCGTGGATCCGCTCTTCGACCTGTTCGAGCGCGTCGGCGGTGCGGGCGACGAGGACGACGTGTGCCCCGGCCCTGGCAAGCGCTTCAGCGGTCGCGGCGCCGATGCCGCGGCTGGCGCCGGTGACAAGCGCGAGCTTGCCTGAAAGGGGGGTGTCGTCAGTGGCCATGCGGGGCCCGTAGCCCGTCAGCACCGAAGGCGAAAGCGACTAGCGCGAAGCGACCAGCGAAAGCCCGGCGCCGGCAGGGCCTTCTTCCTGGTCGGTCAACCTTGTCGGATAATCTCCGGTGAAGCATGCGTCGCAGCGCTGCGGTTCGCCCGCGTTGCGTGTCTCGCCGAGGGCACGGTAGAGACCGTCGATCGAGATGAACGCGAGGCTGTCGGCATTGATATAGTCGCGCATCTGATCGACGCTCATCTGTGCGGCGAGCAGCTTCGCCCGCTCCGGCGTGTCGACGCCGTAGAAGCAGCTGTGCCGGGTCGGCGGCGAAGCGATGCGCATGTGCACCTCGCGAGCGCCGGCATCGCGCATCATCTGAACGATCTTGAGGCTGGTTGTCCCGCGGACGATCGAATCGTCGACCAGCACCACGCGCTTGCCGGCGATCAGCGCCGAGTTGGCGTTGTGCTTGAGCTTGACGCCGAGGTTACGGACTTCCTGGCTCGGCTGGATGAAGGTCCGGCCGACATAGTGCGAACGGATGATCCCGAGCTCGAACGGAATTCCGGACTCATTGCTGAAGCCAAGCGCGGCCGGGACTCCGCTGTCGGGGACCGGCACGACGATATCCGCCTCGACCGGCGCTTCGAGTGCGAGCTCCTTGCCGATATTCTTTCGTACTTCGTAGACCGAGGTGCCGTCGAACACCGAGTCCGGCCGCGAGAAATAGACATGCTCGAAAATGCAGGGGCGGGGCCTGGCCGCCTCAAACGGCCGGAACGAGCGGATTCCGCTGCCGTTGACGACGATCAGCTCGCCGGGCTCGACGTCGCGGATGAACGTCGCGCCGATGACGTCGAGGGCCACGGTCTCGGACGCGAAAATGGTCGCTTCGCCGAGCTTGCCCATCACCAGCGGCCGGATTCCGAGCGGATCGCGGCAGGCGATCATCCCTTCCTCGGTCAGCACCAGAAGCGAATAAGCGCCCTCGACCTGCTTGAGCGCATCGACCAGCCGGTCGAGCGGAGAGGCTTTGTCCGACGTCGCGACGAGGTGGATGATCACCTCAGTATCGCTGGTCGACTGGAAGATCGAGCCGCGGCGGCTGAGCGTCCGCCTCAGCTTCATTGCATTGGAGATATTGCCGTTGTGGGCGACCGCGAAGCCGCAGTCGTTCAGTTCGGCGAACAGCGGCTGGACGTTGCGGAGCGCCGAAGCGCCGGTGGTCGAATAGCGGACATGGCCTATCGCGGTCATGCCCGGCAGGCGGGCAATCACATCATCGCGGTCGAAATTGCCGGCGACATGGCCCATTGCCCGGTGCGAATGAAAATGCGCGCCGTCATAGCTGGTGATTCCTGCCGCTTCCTGGCCCCGGTGCTGGAGCGCATGGAGGCCCAGCGCGACAAAGCTCGCGGCCTTGTCCGCTCCCCAGATGCCAAAAACGCCGCACTCCTCGTGCAGCTTGTCGGCGTCGAATGGATTGGTCGTCAGCATGTCCCGCCCATTGCTGCTAGGCCGCTCATATAGGCATGGCACCCTCATTTGTCGCCCCCCGCATGAAGCAGGCTTGAAGAGCTGTCGCGCCTAGGCCACGGTATATCGGGTTTCAGAAGGAAACTTTAGCATGCCGACCTATGCCGCGCCGGTAAAAGATACGCTCTACGTCCTCGACGACGTCCTGCAGATCCAGCGTTTTTCGAACCTTCCGGGCTTTGCCAACGCCTCGCCTGACGTGGTCGAAGCGATCCTCGAGGAGGGCGGCAGGTTCGCCGCCGAGGTGCTCCAGCCGCTCAACAAGGTCGGCGACGAAGTGGGCTGCAAGCGCAACGAGGATGGCTCCGTTACGACTCCGCCGGGGTTCAAGCAGGCCTATGACCGGTTCCGCGAAGGCGGTTGGCCGACGCTGACGGCCCCGGAGCAATTCGGGGGCCAGGGTTTGCCGCAGGTAATCGGCACCGCGATCGGCGAATATATACTCTCCGCCAATCACAGCTTCGAAATGTATCAGGGGCTGACCAGCGGGGCGATTGCCGCCATGATGATCAAGGGCACCGAGGAACAGAAGCAGACGTACATCCCGAAGATGGTGACCGGCGAGTGGACCGGCACCATGAACCTTACCGAGCCGCACTGCGGGACCGACCTCGGGCTCTTGAAGACTCGGGCCGAGCCGAATGACGACGGAAGCTATTCGCTAACCGGCACGAAGATCTTCATCTCGTCGGGCGAGCACGACCTGACCGACAACATCATCCATCTCGTTCTCGCCAAGCGCGCCGGCGCTCCCGACACCGTCAAGGGCATCTCGCTGTTCGTCGTCCCCAAGTTCCTTGTGAACGAGGACGGCAGCCTCGGGCAGCGCAACAGCCTCGGCTGCGGCGCTCTCGAAAAGAAGATGGGGATCCACGGCAACGCCACCTGCGTGATGAACTACGACGGGGCGAAGGGCTGGCTGGTCGGCGAGCCAGAAAAGGGGCTCCAGGCGATGTTCATCATGATGAACGCGGCTCGGCTGGGCGTTGGTCTCCAGGGTCTCGCCCAGGGCGAAGTCGCCTACCAGAACGCCGTCCAGTACGCGCGCGAGCGGCGGCAGGGCAAAGCGCTGAGGGAAGACCAGCGCGAGGCGGACTCCCGCGCAGACCCGATCGTCGTCCACCCGGACGTCCGCCGGATGTTGATGCAGATGCGATGCTGGAACGAGGCCGCCCGGGCGCTGGTCTTGTGGGGATCGCTCCAGGTCGACCTGATGCGCCGCTCGCCGGACGAGCAGGACCGGCAATATGCCGAGGACCTGCTGGGCCTGCTGACGCCCGTCATCAAGGGGTATCTCACCGACAAGGGCTTCGAAGCGGCGGTGCTCGCACAGCAGGTGTTCGGCGGCCACGGCTATATCCGCGAGCACGGGATGGAGCAGTTCGTCCGCGATGCCCGGATCGCCCAGATCTACGAGGGCACCAACGGAATCCAGGCGATGGACCTTGTCGGCCGCAAGCTGCCCAAGGACGGCGGCCGCGCCATCCGCGCTTTTTTCGAGCTGGTGGGCCGCGAAATCGCCGATGCGAAAGCGGCGGGCGATCCGGCCGGGGTCGCCTCCGCGCTCGAGCCGGCGCTAGCCGATCTCCAGGTCGCGACGATGTGGCTCGCGCAGCAAGGGATGCAGGACCCTAACAACGCCGGAGCGGGGGCCTATGCCTATATGGAGCTGATGGGCCTCGTCAGCTTCGGATGGATGTGGCTGAAGATGGCCGAGGTCTCGTCAAAGGCGCTGGCGGAGGGCCGTGCCGACAAGCCGTTCCACGAAGCCAAGCTCGCCACCGCGCGCTTCTATGCCCAGCGCGAGCTTCCCCAATCCTCCGCTCACCGGCGCGAGATCGAGGCGGGAGCGGAAAGCGTGATGGCGATCCCGGAAGAGGTTTTCTAGCGACCCTGCCTGCCGTCGTTCGGGATCATCTCGGCTAGGTCGCGCTCGACCGGATATTCAGGCCGCCGAGCCCCTGCACACATTCACTTCGCGTTCACCCTGGGACGGCGGATTGACGCGTGAGCGCGACAGGCGCCGAACCGCCCGCGCGAGGCCGTTCGTTTCAACGGCGAGGCTCCAATCATTCGTGAAAGGAGTAATTGAGCCATGACCATTCTTGCAAAATTCCTCGCCGGCAGCGCCGGTCTCGCAGCGCTTGCGGCCGCAGGCCCCGCAACCGCTCAATATTATCCTTCCTACGGCTCCCGCGCCTACGGCTATGGAGCGGTGAACACCCAGACGGCGGTGAGCCAGTGCACGGCCGCGGTCCAGAACCGGCTCTATACGCGCCGGGGACTGAGCGGCATCGTCAGCTCGCTGTTCGGCCTTTCGGGCACCAGCGGGCGTGTGCTTAGCGTCACCAGCGTCGACCCTCGCAGGGCGACGATCCGGGTGCGCGGAACGGCGACCAGCGGCCGCTATACCTCCAGCCCCTACGGCTATGGTTATTACGGTTCGCTGGCGGCGGGGTACGTCCCCGATCTCCAGTACAGGTGCGACGTCGACTACAACGGCTATGTCCGCAACGTCGACATTCGCCGCCGATAACCGCGACGGGTCGGAACGAAGGGCGCCGGGTAATCCCGGCGCTCTTTGCGTGCGCTCAGCGGTCGGCTGCGCGCCGTTCGATGTACCAGGGCCGGAGCATCGTCACGTCGTTCAGTTTCTGTTTCTTCGGCGCGAGCCGACCGAGCTCGAACCCGTGGTCGAAATGAATCCCGAACTTGCCGTTGCCGGCCCATTTGACCGTCCCGCTGACCGGCCCGACGCCGACGATGTCGATCTTGAGCTGAGTCCCCGGGGCGACCGGGCGGCGGCATTCGACTAGCCCGCCGGTAACCGAAATATTGCGGAGCCTGAGCTCCTCCTCGACTCCGTCGATCATCGTGATCGCACGCCGCATCAGCCGATGCCTCGGCTCGCGCAGGCACTGGAAACCCAGCGCTTCGACGGTGGCGCGGTTGGCGAGCCGTCGCGCTTCCTCGGTGGCTGCGGGGCGGCCGAAGATATAGCCCTGCACATGGCTGCACCCGAGCTCGCGAATGAGGGCAAGATCGTCGTGGGTTTCGACGCCTTCCGCGCAGGTCTCCATCTCCAGGCTTTCGGCGAGGCTGACGATCGCTCGGATGATGGCGCTGTTGCGGCTGGTGGGTGAGGCGGCGCCGCGAACGAAGCTCTGGTCGATCTTGATCTTGTCGAACGGCGCCTTCTTCAAATAGCCCAGGGACGAATAGCCGGTTCCGAAATCATCCAGCGCGAGCCGGACGCCCAGCTTCTTGAGCCGGGCGAAGGTGTCGTCGGTGGTATCGCCTTCGGCCAGGAACACGCCTTCCGTGATCTCCAGCTCCACCTGCGCCGGCTTGACCCCTGACTCGTTCATTGCCCCGGCAACAATGTCCACGATTGCCGGGTCGTTGAACTGGATCGGCGACAGGTTGACGGCGACCCGGACATGCTCGGGCCAGTTCGCCGCTTCCTTGAGTGCCGTCTCCAGGACCCATTGACCGATCTTGCAGATCAGGCCGCATTCTTCGGCTATGGGAATGAACTTGTCGGGCGAGATCGCTCCACGCACGGGGTGAGTCCAGCGCACGAGGGATTCGAAGCCGGAGACCTCTTCGCTCGCGGCCCGCACGATCGGTTGATACATCACCTCCAGTTCGCCTCGCTCGATTGCCTGGCGGAGGTCGTTTTCGAGCAGCTGGCGGTCGGCCGCTTCGCTGTGCATCGATGGCTGGTAGAAGCAATGCTTGCCGCGCCCGGCGGCCTTGGCGGCGTAGAGCGCGAGGTCGGCGTTGCGGATCATGCTGTCGGCGCAGGCGCGGCCAGGGTCGCCGATGGCGACACCCACAGACGCTCCGATCAGCACGCGGTGCCCTTCGATGCTGTAGGGACGCGAGACCTGTTCGATCAGCGTCCGGGCCAGCGATTCCAGAAGGCCGATGTCGACGGTCCCCGGGAGCACCGCCTTGAACTCGTCGCCGCCGAGCCGGCCGACCTTGCCATGCTCGCCCATAACCGATTTCAGCCGGTCGGCGACCTGCCGGAGAAGCGCGTCGCCGACCGGGTGGCCGAGGGTGTCGTTGACGTTCTTGAAGCGATCGAGGTCGATCAGGAACAGACTGCAGCCCTTCTGGCGATGGGAAGCGTTGCGAAGTGCTTCCTCGAGCATCTGGCGCATCATCGCGCGATTCGGAAGGCCGGTCAGCGAATCGAACCGCGCCAGCCTGGAAATCTCCTGCTCGTTGCGCCGCTGTTCGGTCAGATCGGTGCCAATCCCGCGAAATCCCAGGAATCGCCCGCGTTCATCGAAAACCGGATTGCCCGACAGAGTCCAGTGGACATCCTGGTCGCTTCCGGCGCGGACGATCACATCGGAAAAAGGAAATCGCGCCGACAGATGGAAACCCAGCGTCTTGCGCTCCTCGAACGAGGCGTCCCGGTCGCTCTCGGTTTCGACCGAAAGGAGATCGGTGAACTGCCGCCCCAGGAGCTGGGCGGGCTCGCATTTGAAGTCGTCGGCGAGCTGCTGCGAAACGTACGATAGCGTGCCTTCGGGATTGGTTTCCCAGAACCAGCCGCGGCCGCTGTTTTCGAACTCGTCGACGAAGGTGAGCGCCTTGCGTGCTTCGGCATCGAGATTGAGCCTGCGTCGGCCGGCGGCGATGTTCGTCCGCGCGGCGGCGACGCTGTAGGCGACGAGGAAGAAGGTGAGGATCGCGACTCCGATCGGCACTAGGGGCGACGGCGAAAAAAAGGACGAAGCAGCAGTGGCGACGAACGCGTTGACGACGGCCAGAGGGGGCGAGCTGATCGCCACCTGCGCGGCCATTGCGATGCCGGCGCAAATGGCAATTCCGACCACCGGGTCGGTGGCTTCGACGTTTACGATCGAGGAGAGGCCGAACAGAGTCCACAGGATGGCGACTCCGGCGAGGTAGATGCACAGGGCCCGCGAAACGAAGTGCGGAGTGCGATTGAGCCTGTCGCGCAACTGCAGGCCCAAGGCCGCGAGCCCGTCGAGAACCAGGATCAGTGCCAGCGGAATGACGGGGTTGGAGAGGATTGGAGCGCCGACCAGATCCGGATGCCGAAGGAAGCAGGTGACTCCCAGCAGCACGTGCGTCGCGGCGAGCAGAATCGCCGTGTAATCGAGAGACGCGACTCGCGATTCCGACAACGACTGGTCGTCGGGCGTCTCCGCCGCCTCGATATCGAACCAGAGCGCCTCGCGAACCGATGCGCGCTCCGCTGCTCCTAACGATGGGCTGACCGCTTTCGCGAAGCGTGTCCTTGCCAATCTACCTCCTCGCGAGGGCATCTGATGGCCCCGCACGCGCGAGTCTTAATCAGGAGCGGGTAACGGCGCGGTGAGGGAAGAGGGTTAACGCGAAATATTTCGAACGGAGCAAAGATGCTCGGATTCAGGCCTTTTCCTGCTGCGGGGCACCGGGAAGGTCTGGCGGGTCGAAGTTCCGCGCCAGCCGAAGCTCGGGGAACTTTCGCGCCCAGATTCCCACGATCAGGATGGCGCCGACGCCCCCAGCCACGACTGCGGCGACCGGGCCGATCAGCGCCGCGAGGAAACCGGATTCGGCTTCGCCCAACTCGTTGGACGCAGAGATGAACAGCGACGAGACGGCCCCGACCCGGCCGCGCTTGTCGTCGGGCGTGTAGAGCTGGATCAGCGACTGGCGGACGTAGACGGAGAACATGTCCGCGGCTCCGAGCAGGGTCAGGCAGGCGAGCGACAGCGGCATCGAGGTCGAGAAGCCGAAGATGATGGTGGCTCCGCCGAACACCGCGACCGCCATCAGCATCTTGAGGCCGACTTCGCTCTTCAATGGGCGGATCGCGAAAAATGCCGCGGTGAGCGTGGCCCCGACCGCGGGCGCGGCGCGCAAATGCCCCAGCCCCTCTGGGCCGGCGTCGAGGATGTCGCGCGCATAGACGGGGAGCATCGCCGTCGCTCCGCCGAGCAGGACCGCGAACAAGTCGAGGCTGATCGCGCCCAGCACAAGCCGATTGTGGCGAACGTAGCGGAGGCCTTCGATCATCTGCTGCCAGGGCCGGACGGTCCTGCTCGCCTTCGCGAATCCGACCTTCGGGATGACAAAGAGTCCGATGAGCGAGATCGCGCACAGGATCGCACTGCCGATGTAGGGCGCCTCGGGAGCGAGCGCGTAGAGATAGCCGCCCAGCGCCGGGCCGACGATCGCGCCGCTCTGCCAGGCAATCGAGGAAAGCGCGATGGCGTTGGGAAGGATCTTGAGCGGGACGAGGTTGGGGGCGAGCGCGCCCAGCGCCGGGCCGGCGAATGCTCGGGCAACGCCAAGCAGGGCAGCCACGACGTAGAGCGCCTCCAGCGTCGTCGTGTGCGTCCAGGCGAAAGCGGCTAGGGTCGCCGCGCACAAAAGCTCCAGGAAGACCGAGGCGCGGGCGATCCAGCGGCGGTCGATCCGGTCGGCGGTCCAGCCGGTAACGAGCGTTAGGAAGAACAAAGGCGCGAACTGGACCAGGCCGATGATACCGAGCCGGAGTGCTGCCGACTTGGGATCCATCGTGTGGCGGGCGATGTCGTAGACCTGCCAGCCGATGACGATCACCATCGCCATCTGCGCCATCGTCGACGCCAGCCGAGCCAGCCAGAAGGCACGGAATGCCGGGATTCGCATCGGTTCGGGAAGCCAGCTCACGCCGCTGCCGTAGAGGCGGCTTCGAATTGCGGCAACTGGCCGCTGGATTGCGGCTTTCGTTCGTGTATTGTTCCGCCAATGGCGAAGGCGAAGACGCGATATGTGTGCCAGGCCTGCGGGTCGGTGACGATGCGCTGGCAGGGGCAGTGCCCGGATTGCGCGGAGTGGAACACGCTGGTGCAGGAAGCGGCGGAAGTGACGAGCATCTTCGCGGCCAAGCACAACCTTCAGGGTGGCGGGCGTCGGATCGAGCTTGTCGGCCTCGATACGCCCACGAGCCTGCCGGATCGGATCGTCAGCGGCGTTGCAGAATTCGACCGCGCCATCGGCGGCGGGATCGTGCCCGGGTCGGCGCTGCTGGTCGGCGGCGACCCGGGAATCGGCAAATCGACCTTGCTCCTTCAGATCGGCGCCAAGCTGGCCGCAAGTGGGCGCAGCGTCGTCTATGTCTCGGGCGAGGAATCGGCGGAGCAGGTGCGGTTGCGGGCAATTCGGCTCGGACTCGGCAAGTCGCCCGTGCGGCTCGCGGCGGCGACATCGGTCCGCGACGTGCTGACGACGCTCGGGGACGATGACACACCCGACCTGCTGGTGATCGACTCGATCCAGACGATGCACAGCGACCTGATCGAGGGCGCGCCGGGGACGGTGAGCCAGGTCCGCGCCTCGGCACAGGAATTGGTTCGCTTCGCCAAGGAGCGTGGGACCGCGGTCGCTTTGGTCGGTCATGTCACCAAGGACGGCACGATCGCCGGCCCGCGCGTGCTCGAACATATGGTCGACACCGTGCTGAGCTTCGAAGGCGAGCGCAGCCACCAGTATCGCATCCTCCGGGCGCTCAAGAACCGGTTCGGCGGAACCGACGAGATCGGCGTGTTCGCGATGGAGACGGAGGGGCTGAGCGAGGTCCCGAACCCGTCGGCGCTTTTCCTGACGCGGCGCGGCGAGCCGGTCAGCGGCACCAGCGTCTTTCCGGCGCTGGAGGGCTCGCGGCCGGTGCTGGTCGAAATCCAGGCACTGACGGTGCGGCTGGCGAGCGGGGCCACGCCAAGGCGCGCGGCGGTGGGATGGGACAGCGGCCGCCTTGCGATGGTCCTCGCGGTGCTCGAGGCCCGCTGCGGCCTCAGCTTTGGGACGACAGAGGTCTATCTCAACGTTGCCGGAGGCTATCGTCTCAGCGACCCGGCGGCGGACCTCGCGGTTGCGGCGGCGCTGGTATCGGCGCTGTCGGAGCGGCCGATCCCGAGCGAAGCTGTCGTCCTCGGCGAAATCGCTCTGTCGGGCGAAATCCGCCCCGTTGCCCACGCGCCGCTCCGCCTAAAGGAATCTGCCAAGCTCGGCTTCGAGCAGGCGTGGGCGCCGAAGGAGGTGAAGCCCGTGGATGGGATTTCGCTCGCGCACTTCGGCAATTTGCGGGCGCTCGTGGATCAGATTTTGGGGCAGTAGCGCCTTACCTCCGACAATTGTCCTTCACTACGCAAACGAAAGCTTCTGCTTTTTCCCTGTCTTTCCCAGTTGGTTTGGCTCGGGCGTACACCATGATATCGCTGGTGCTCGCGCTAATTGCTCGCACGTGTATCACCTTGAAATTCAAGTCGTTACCGGCGGCAGTTACGTTATAATCGCCAGCTTCCGGTCCATCGCGCGAGATCAGAAAATCAATTCCGTTTGCTGTGGCAAAGGCACGAACAGCACTGATCACTCGCTCCGTATCGTCGGCCTTGTACGGGATGGTTTGCTGAAAGAACGGCGATTTCTCGAGAATTACGTTCCGCTCTGACTGATCGCAGCTCACCAGCAGGAGCGTCGCAGCGATGCACGCTGAAGTGAGTTCTACCCGCATGGAGCAAATGTAACGCGGGACTGGCGTACGTAACAGGTGTTCGCTAGCCGAGCCGCATGTCCGCACTCGACATCTTCGTGATCCTCCTCCTGCTCGGCGGCGGGGCGGTCGGGTTCGTGCGGGGGTTCGTTTACGAGGTGCTGTCGCTGCTCGCCTGGGCGGCGGCGATCGCGATGATCAAGCTGTTTCACACGCAGCTTTCGGGCGGGCTGGCGCACAGCGTCGGCACGGCGGAAGGCGCATCGGTGCTCGCCTTCGCCTTGCTCTTCCTTCCGACATTCATCCTGGTGAAGTTGATGGCGCGCTCCATTGGCGGGAAGACGAAACGGTCGCTGCTGGGCCCGGTCGACCGGTCGCTCGGCGGCGGGTTCGGCGTGGTGAAGGGGCTGCTCGCGGCGACCCTCTTCTTCCTGTTCGCCAACCTCGCGACCGACCTCGTCTACGGGCCGGAGGCGGAGCGGCCGGCGTGGATGACCAATTCGAAAACCTATCCGCTGCTCAACGCGAGCGGCCGCGCCATCGTCGACTGGGTTGAAACCCGCCGCCATGCCCGCGAAGAGGCCGCGCAATGATCCGCCTCCATGACACGCTGACCCGCAAGAAACGCGACTTCGTCCCAGCCGACCCCAACCGCATCACAATGTATGTGTGCGGGCCGACGGTTTACGGCCGCGCCCATATCGGCAACGCCCGCCCGGCGGTGGTGTTCGATACCCTCGCCGGGCTGATCCGCCACACCTATGGTCCCGACAGCCTGGCCTACGCACGCAACGTCACCGACGTCGACGACAAGATCATCGCCGCCGCCGAGGCCGACGGGGTTGACCCTTCGGTGATCACCGAGCGTTACGAGGCGCACTATCTCGAGGACATGGGCGCGCTCGGGGTGCAGCCGCCGACCATCGCCCCGCATGCGACCCAGGAAATCGGGCCGATGATCGCGATGATCCAGAAGCTGCTCGCGGGCGGCTACGGCTACGTGGCGCAGGGCCACGTGCTGTTCGACGTCACCATGGACCCCGCCTACGGGATGCTCAGCCACCGCGACCGCGAGCAGATGATCGCGGGTGCCCGGGTCGAAGTCGCGCCGTACAAGCGCGACCCCGCCGATTTCGTGCTGTGGAAGCCGAGCGTTCCGGACGTGATCGGCTGGGACTCGCCGTGGGGCCGGGGCCGCCCGGGCTGGCATCTCGAATGCTCGGCGATGATCGCGACGCACTTGGGCGAGACGATCGACATCCACGGCGGCGGGCTCGACCTCATCTTCCCGCATCACGAGAACGAGATCGCGCAGAGCCGCTGCGCCCACGGCGGCGCGGCGTTGGCGCGCTACTGGGTCCACAACGGCTTCGTCGACTTCGGAAGCGAGAAGATGTCGAAGTCGCTCGGCAACATCGTCACGCCCGCGGAGCTCTTGGCACAGGGGCACAAGGGCGAGACTCTGCGGCTCGCGCTGCTGTCGGCCCACTACCGCTCGCCGCTGTCGTGGACGGAGGCGCTGATCGACCAGTCGAAGGCGATCCTCGACCGGCTTTACCGGGCGGCCGGAGATGCCAGGCCTGGTGACATCGACGCCGAGGTGGTCGAGGCGCTTTCCGATGACTTGAACACGCCCGCCGCGCTGACTCGGCTGCAGGCGATGGACGATCCGGCAAACCTCAGGGCCAGCGCGGCTTTGCTGGGCCTGCTGACCCAAAGCGCCGACGGATGGTTCCGCGGCGGCGCTGACGATGCGGCAATCGAGGCGAGGATCGCCGAGCGCGCCGAAGCCAAGGCCAACCGCGACTTCGCCACCGCCGACCGAATCCGCGACGAGCTCAAGTCGGAAGGGATCGTGTTGGAGGACGGCCCCTCCGGCACCACATGGCGCAAGGAATGAACGCCCCGCTCTACACCACCGATATCCTGCGGCTGGTCGCCTCGCTTCCCGAACCGGTGCAGTTGCAGCGGATCGACGGCTCGGCCTTGCGGCGCTCCCCGACGTGCGGAAGCACCGTCGCTACGCAGGTGCAGGTGAAGGACGGCCGGATCGAATCGCTGTCGCAGACGGTGAGTGCCTGCGCGTTCGGCCAGGCGTCGGCGGCGCTCGTCGCCCAGAAGGCACCGGGGCACGGACGCGACTATGTCGAGACCGCGCTCGACCAGCTTGCCGCGTGGCTTGCGGGGGATCGCGACGAGCCGCCGCACTGGCCGGGCTACGATGCGCTTGCCCCCGCGCGGTCGCGCGCCGGCCGCCACGGCGCCATCCTCCTTCCGCTTCGCGCGCTCCTCGCGGCGCTGGAGAGCGCCGTGTGAACCCCGCCGCGACCGCAGCTGAAACGGCGCAGGTCACCAGCGTGATGCTGGAAGGCGGCGCGATCATGCTCGGCGCCGCGCTCCTGTTCGTCACCATCTTCCGCCGGCTCAAGCTCGGCGCAACGCTGGGCTATATCGTCGCCGGCGTTCTCATCGGACCGCAGCTGCTCGGCCTGATCCGCGACCCCGCCCAGCTCTCCAGCGTCAGCGAGCTCGGAATAGCCATGCTGCTGTTCATCGTCGGGCTCGAGCTTCGGCCGGCCCGGCTGTGGCGGCTGCGCAACGACATCTTCGGCCTGGGGCTGGCGCAGGTCGTTCTGTGCGGCCTCGCGATCAGCGCGCTTCTTCATTTCGCGGTCGGCCTTTCGCCCGAAGCGGCGCTTGCGATCGGGCTTCCGCTCGGCCTGTCGTCGACGGCGCAGGTGCTGCCGATGCTCCGCGCCGACAATGAGCTCAACACGCCGCAGGGCGAGCGCGCCTTTTCGATCCTGCTGTTCCAGGACCTGGCGATCGTTCCGATGATCACGATCATCGCGGCGATGGCGCGGGTGCCGCCGGACCCGAGCGCGCCGGTCGGCTGGACGCTGGCGCTCTATACATTGCTGGCGATCGCCGGGCTGGTCCTTGTCGGACGGATCGTCCTGCATCCGCTGTTCCGGCTCGTCGGGCGGCTTGGCGAGCGCGAGCTGTTCGTCGTCGCCGGGTTGTTCGCGGTGATGGGTGCCGCCGCGGTGATGCACGCGCTCCATCTCTCGGTGCCGCTCGGCGCCTTCATCGCCGGCGTGATGCTCGCCGAATCGCCGTACCGGACCGAGATCGAGACCGACGTCGAACCGTTCCGTTCGATCCTCCTCGGCCTGTTCTTCCTCTCGGTCGGGATGCTGCTCGACCTGACCGTGGTCGCCGAGCGGCCGTTCTTCGTGATCGGGATCGCGGCGGCGGTGATCGTCACCAAGGCGATCCTAATCGCAGGGCTGGCGCGGCTGTTCGGCAACAATTGGCCGCGCAGCGTCCGCCTTGGGCTGCTTTTGAGCCAGGCCGGCGAGTTTGGCTTCGTGCTGTTCGCCCAGGCGACGGCCGCCGGCCTCGTGCTTCCCGCCGCCGCCTCGCTGTTCGGGGCGATCGTCACCTTGTCGATGGCCGCGACCCCGTTCCTGATGCGGCTCACCGATTGGCTGGAGCGGCGCGAGGAGCGGGGAGGGGAAGGGCTGGAAGGCCCCGACAAATCGCCGGAAACCTCGGCCATCGTCGTCGGCTACGGCCGCTTCGGCCAGACGGTGGCACAAATGCTGATGGCCAAGCGCATCGGTGTCACTTTGATCGACAAGAAGCCGAGCATGATCGAGACCGCCCAGGAATTCGGGACCAAGGTCTATTACGGCGACGGCCTCAGGCTCGACCTGCTCCGCTCGGCAGGGGCGGAAACGGCCAAGATCATTGCGTTCTGCAACGACAACGAAGGCGGGGAGATGACTCGCGAGGCGGTGAAAGCCGTGCTCGAGGCATTTCCGCAGGCCTCGGTGATGGTCCGAGCGTTCGACCGGGTGCATCTGATGGAGCTCGACGGTCTCGACCTGTCGCTCGCGGAGCGCGAGTTGTTCGAAAGCGCCGTGGTGATGGGCAAGGCCGCACTACGCGCCAGCGGGATCGCTCCGGGCGAGGTCGAGCGAGTGGAGCGGGAATATCGGCTTCGCGATTGCGAGCGGCTCGAGCGGCAGTCCCGGACCGGCGACCTTCACGCCGGCGAGGATCGGTCGTTCGCCTCCGGGCCGCTTCCCGAGGAAGGACCCGGCCCGGCGCCGCGACCGACATGATCTTCCAGCGCCTTGAGGATCGAATCGACGACGTCGCGATGCGCGCCTTCGCCGCTTCGAACGCGAATATGCGCTTCGGAATAGGCCGGCCCGCGCTCCTCGGCGAGGCGCTTGAGCGTGTTGGCGCGGCTTCCGTGGCGGAGCAGCGGCCGAGTGTTCCGGCGCCCCGTGCGCTCGGCAAGGATGTCCACGGAAGCGTCGAGCCAGACGGTGATCGCCCGTTCGTTGAGCAGCTTGCGGGTGACTGGGTTGACGTAAGCGCCGCCGCCGGTGGCAATCACCCGCACCTTGCCTTCATCGACCAGGCGGGCGACCAGCCGGCGTTCGCCGTCGCGAAAATCGGCATCGCCGTAGCGCTCGAACAATTCGCCCGCGGAGAGGCCGGCGGCGTCTTCGATCGCCTCGTCGCTGTCGACGAACGGAAGGCCGAGCCGCCTTGCCAGCCGCCGGCCGACCGTCGACTTGCCGGCGCCCATCAGGCCGACGAGGACGATCGGCCGATCGATCTGCTCACCGAGCTTGGTCATCGACTGGGGCTATACATTTCCCCCGAAGGTCGGGCAAAAGCCGTCTGTTCCATTGATCAAAGCGGAAGTGCCGATGTCGCGAGCCGTACTTATTCTCATCATCATCATTTTCATCATCGCAGGAGCGCTCCTGTTCCTGTCCAGCCGGGCGCGTGAGGTTCCGACGCGCTCGATGCAAGTGGACGTAACGAATGCGGCTGGCCACTAAGCGGCTGCTGCTTCTCGGCAGCATCGCTACCGCCCTTGCAATCCCGGCGCTGGCGCAGGTCCAGAACAGCGCGGCATCCGCCCCGCCAACGCCACCGGCACAGGCTGCGCCCGCTCCGGCTCCTCAGGCCCAGCAGCCCACGGCGGGGCAAACGGAAGCCCTTCCCGAGGACGAGACGAACGCTGCCATCCAGGCGGAGCAGGTGACCGCCGCTGCGCCGCCGCCGCCGGTCGAATATCCGCCCTATGCACGCCGCGATCCCTTCACGGCGGGAGCGCTGGACGCGGCACAGCTCGCGATCGGCACCGATTCGTGGGGGCAGGCCAATGGCGTTTTCCTGTCGACTTTGATGCGGCGGATGGACACGCCGATCGCCTCGCGCTGGGCGCATATCGGGCTTCGCGACGCGCTCCTTGCCCGGGCGCGCTCGCCTGGCGGAGTGAACCCGGTCGACTGGGCAGCGGAGCGGGTGTGGCTGCTGCTGCGGATGGGCGAAGCCGATGCGGCGCAGATGATCGTCGCTGGCGTCGACACCGACCGTTTCACTCCGAAAATGACCCAGGTCGCGGTCCAGAGCGCACTTGCAAGCTCCGATCCGCTCGCATTGTGCCCGCTCACGGACGGGATGCACAAGGCGGATGCGCGGATCCTGCCGCTGGTGCAGGCAATCTGCTCGGGCCTCAATGGGGAGCCGGATTCGGCCTCGGCACAGATCGAATCGGCGCGGCGGCGCGGCTCCATCGGCGGAATCGATCTCGCCCTGGCCCAGAAGGTTGCCGGGGCGACCACCGATACCGGAACGGCCGCGACCATCGAGTGGGAGCCGGTCCAGGAGCTGAGCTCGTGGCGCTACGGCCTCGCGACCGCGACGGCCATGAGCCCGCCCAAGCGGCTGATGGATTCGGCTTCGCTGCAGGTCCGCGCCTGGTACGCGCGGGCACCGCTGATTTCGTTCGAGGACCGGCTCCAGTCGGCGCGAATCGCCGCCGGTCTCGGTGTCTTCTCGTCGCAGGCGCTGGTCGACCTGTATTCGAACATTTACGACGCAACCGATCCAAACGAACTCGGCGGGACCGATTCCTGGCAGTTGCGGCTGGCGTTCGCGGGCCGCGACCAGGAAACGCGGCTCACCGCCATGCGAGCTTTGTGGAGGGCCGGCGGCGGCGACCGGCTGCAGAAGGAAGCGTCGCGCGCGCTGCTCGCAACCGCGGCGGCGCGAATCGAGCCGGATCCCGATCTCCAGGACGATGCTCCGGACCTCATCGCCTCGATGTTCGCCGCCGGTCTCGATTCCGATGCCGCGCGCTGGGCCAATGCCGTCGCCCGAATGGACGATGCGCCGGGCGATCGCTCCTGGGCAATGCTTGCGCTCGGCGCTCCCGACGGCAGCAGGGTCGACCTCGGAGCCGGCCGGGTCAACGCCTTCATCGGACGCGACAAGAGCCCGGGCCGCAAGCGCAGCGCTCTTCTCGTTGCGGGGCTTGCGGCGCTCGGGCGGCTTGATGAAGAGACCGCCTCGAGGCTCAATTCCCGCTACCATCTGCACATCGAGCGCGCGTCGCCCTGGGCGCAGATGATCGACGCGGCGGCCAGGCGGGACCAGGGCGGAACGGTGCTCGTCCTCGCCGGGACCGGGCTTCAGGGACCGGATTTCGAATCCGTCCCGTCCGCGCAAGTCTTTCATATTGTCATGGGCCTGAGGAATACGGGCCAGGAATTCCTCGCCCGGATGATCGCAGCCGAAGCGCTCGCACGGACCTGATGAATTCGAGCGACCGAGCGCTGGTCGACCGGTTCCTCGACATGCTTGCGGCCGAGGCAGGGGCTTCGCCCAACACGCTGGCCGCTTACCGCAACGACCTCGAGAAATCGGAGCAGGACCTCGGATGCGAGCTCGGCGAGGCAAACCCGGACGCGCTTGCGAAGCTGGGGGAGAAATGGGCGGGCCTGGCCGCATCGACCGTCGCGCGCCGCTCGTCCGCGCTCCGCCGTTTCTATCGCTTCCTCGTCGACGACGAGTTGAGGGTCGACGATCCGTCCGCCGCTTTGCCCCAGCCGAAACTGCAGCGGCCCCTTCCAAGGGTGCTCGGCGAGCCCGAAGTCGAATCGATCTTCGAGGCGGTGGGTGACAAAGCGGCGAGCGGAGAGCCGCTGGCTCAGCGCAACCTGGCGCTCCTCGAATTGCTCTATGGATCGGGGCTGCGGGCGAGCGAAGTGATTTCGCTGCCGAGGGGCGCGGTTCGTCCCGGCCAGGCGTTCCTGATCCTTCGCGGCAAGGGATCGAAAGAGCGGCTGGTGCCGATTTCCAGCCGGGCCGAAGCCGCGGTAAAGGCCTGGCTCGGCAATGTCCCGGCATCGAGCCCGTGGCTGTTCCCCGGCGGCAAGAAGCACATCAGCCGGATGCGGCTGTTCCAGCTGGTCAGGGAAATGGCAGCCGGGGCCGGCATCGCTCCGGAACGGATCAGTCCGCACGTTCTTCGCCACGCATTCGCGACCCATCTGCTTTCGGGCGGCGCCGACCTTCGAGTCCTGCAGGCCTTGCTCGGCCATGCCGATATCGCGACGACCCAGATTTACACGCACGTCGATGCCGCACGGCTCGTCCAGCTCGTTAACGAGCGCCACCCTCTGGCCGACCGCGGTCGTTGACGCTCCCTCCAGCGCGGCTTAGGCGCGGCTCCAGATGCTGACGTACCTCGATTTCGAAAAGCCGATCGCCGAGCTTGAGGCGCGGGTCCGCGAGCTCAAGGAAACCGCCGACAGCGGCGAGCTCGACCTCAAGCCGGAGGTCGACAAGCTCCAGGCCAAAGCCTCCAAGCTCCTGACCGACACCTATGCGAAGCTGTCGCCGTGGCAGAAGGCGCAGGTCGCGCGCCATCCGGAGCGGCCGCACTTCAAGGATTATGTCGCGGGGTTGACCGACGAGTTCATCCCGCTCGCCGGCGACCGCGCCTTCGGCGAGGATCCGGCGATCGTGGGCGGCTTCGCGACGATCGAGGGCCGCAAGGTCATGCTGATCGGCCACGAAAAGGGCGAGGACACCGCCTCGCGCCTCAGGCACAATTTCGGCATGGCCAAGCCCGAGGGCTATCGCAAGGCAATCCGCTTGATGCGCCTTGCCGACCGATTCGGCCTTCCACTCGTCACGCTCGTCGACACTCCGGGTGCTTTCCCGGGAGTCGAGGCCGAGGAGCGCGGTCAGGCGGAGGCGATCGCCCGCTCGACCGAGGAATGCCTTCAGCTGAAAGTCCCCATCGTTGCCGCAATTGTCGGTGAAGGCGGCTCGGGCGGAGCCGTCGCAATCGCGACCGCCAATCGAGTGCTGATGTTCGAGCACGCAATCTACTCGGTGATTTCGCCGGAAGGTTGCGCCTCGATCCTGTGGCGGACGGCGGACAAGGCGGCCGACGCTGCCGAAGCGATGCGGATCACGGCCAACGACCTGCAGGCGCTCGGAGTCGTCGACAGAATCATTCCCGAGCCGGTGGGCGGCGCTCAGCGCGATCCGCAGGCGGCGATCGCGAACCTCAAGTCGGCGCTTGTCGAGGAACTGAAAGGCTGTTCGGCGATGAAGCCCAAACAATTGCTCGAGCAGAGAAGGGCGAAGTTCCTCGCCATAGGCTGAGGAGGGCGGCAGGAACCGCCTGCGCTCATCTGTCGTTCAATTTCGCTGCGCAATTTTCCGAAAAAACCAGAGAGGAGAGCGATGCGCAAAGCGCTGCTGTTCTTGTCGGCCGCCGCCGTGGCCCTGTCGGGCACTGCCGTCACCGCCCAATACGCACCCCGCAATCTCGATCCGCGACTCGTCGCCGAAGCGCAGAAGGACAATGCCGCGATCCTCCAGCAGTACGGCGGCGCCGAGAGCGGCCGCCGCTCCGCCTATGTCGACGAGGTCGGGCACAGGGTTGCCGCCTTTACGGCAGTCGCCAATCCCGGCGCCGCCTTTCATTTCACCTTGCTCAACTCGGCCGTCGAGAACGCCTTTTCGGTGCCTGGCGGCTACATTTACGTCACCCGTCAGCTTCTGACGCTGATGGACGACGAGGCGGAACTGGCGTTCGTTCTCGGCCACGAAGCCGGGCACGTGGCTGCTGGGCATGCCCAGCAGCGGGAGCAGGCGGAGAACCGGGCGGTCTGGCAACAATTGCCGTGGATCCTTCTGGGTGGAATCTTCGGAGGCAACATCGGCAATGCCGTTGCCACTCGTGGCCTGCTGACCGCCAAGCTTCAGACGCTGAGGTTCTCGCGCGAGCAGGAGTACCAGGCCGACACGCTGGGAATGCGCTACATGATAGCCGCGGGCTACGATCCGGCCGGCGCGGCGGAAATCCTGGCGGCCCTGAGCCGCAACTCCGCGCTCCAGGCGAGAATCCAGGGCAGCGACAACCGCAAGCTGCCGGAATGGGCGAGCACCCATCCGCTAAGCGAGAACCGGATGCAGCGGGAGCTTGCCGAGGCTCGTGCGACAGGGCGGCTCGGGACCGGTATCATCAACCGCGATCGCTTCCTCGCCCAGCTCGACGGAGCTTTCGTCGATGACGATCCGGCGCAGGGCGTGATCGACGGCCGCACCTTCACCCATCCAGATCTGAGGATCCAGTTCACCGTTCCGGTTGGCTATCTGATGGACAATGGAACCGATGCTGTTTCAATTTCGGGATCGGCCGGAGAGGCCGAGTTCAGCGGCGGTCGCTTTCGCGGAACGCTGGAGAATTACATCGGCGCGGTGCTTCAGTCGCTTGCCGGAGACCAGCGGCTCGCAGTGCCGGTTCCGCGCCGCACGGTCATCAACGGAATCCCTGCCGCTTACACCATCACTCGCGCAAACTCGGGCTCCGGGCCGGTGGATGTGGCCATCGTCGCCTATCAATGGGCGCCGGGCACCATTTATCATTTCGTGATGCTCACCCCGGCCGGGTCGGGATTCGGCCCGTTCGCCTCGACGATCAACTCGATCCGCAAGATCACGCCGGCCGAAGCGGCAGCGATCCGGCCGCGGGTCATCGATGTCGTCACGGTCAAGCCCGGCGATACGGTCGAGTCGCTTGGCAGCCGGATGGCCTACCGAAACTTCCGGCTGGAGCGTTTCCTTGCATTGAACGGGCTTGCGGCGGGCGCGCGGCTGTCGCCCGGGCAACCGCTGAAGCTGGTCGTCTACGGCAAACGGCGTTCCTGATTACATGGCGCTTGCGACCGCGACGCTGATGTTCGTCCACATCCCGCCGGCGCCGCCGCCAAGAGCGCTCAACGCGCCGATCATCGCCAGCGCGATCAACGCGACGATCAAGCCATATTCGATTGCCGTCGCTCCCCGCTGGTCGGCGGCGAGCCTATGCAAAGTCCGTCGGATAGCGACCACGCCACCCTCCTCTGGTCCACGTCCACTTCGGCAGGAATAGTGACGGACAGTTAACAACCCATTCGCGAGATGCGGTTAACGGCCGCTCAGCCAATTGCCGGCAAACCAGGCTCCGCCGGAGACCATGCGGCGAAGTGGAGAAGCTCGAATATTTCCACAGTTCGATCGTCAGGGCCGGACTGGAAATCGCGCTCCGCCGAAACCAATGCGGCGCGTGTGAGCGGCTGTCGCGAGCGGCTCTTGAGGATGTTGGTCGCGCCCATCGCGCGCAAGTCCGCGACCAGCCGGACGAAATCGCGGTAGGCGACCGGCACGCGATCGACGTCGACGACCGGCATCGCCAATCCCGCCGATCCGAGAAGCTGCGCGAATGCTGCCGGCTCGATCCGCGGGTGGACGTGGGGGCTTGCCGCGCCAGCAACGGCGTCGGCGGCGCGCATCGCCTGCCTCAGCCTGGGTAGGGTGTTTCCGCCCGAAATCGCGCCGATCAGCAGCGAATCCGGCTTGAGCAGGAATCGGAGCCGGAGGAGGGCAGCCGGAAGGTCGTTGACGGTGTCCAGCGTTCCGATGGCGACGATCAGGTCGAAACTGCCAGGCTCGAGATCGAGCGAATCCTCGACGGCTTGCGACCCCCCGGCGGCCCGGGCAAACGAGCCGCCGGGATCGAGCACGGTCACGGCATCGACCAGCTCCGACAGGCGGAGCGGCCATTGGGGGTCGGGAGCGCCGACCAGCAGCGCCGATCCAAAGCTCCGGTTGATCCCCTCGAGCCGCTCGAGAATTTCGTCGAACGCGCGCTGATGAAGGAATAGCGCCGGCCCGGTGCGACTGGCACGGTCGCGCCGCATCCGCCGCAGGTCCATGTCGAACAGCTCGCCGGTCACGCGGCCGCTTGTGCGCTGGCCGGCCCTGCGCGACAAGGGAAGCGATGAAGGCAAGGCAAGCCGGATCGCGGCTGTTCCGTTCGGTTCTAGATTTCGCGCTTCCTCCGCGCTGCGGGGGCTGCGGCGCGATTGTCGAGGAGCTCGACAGCTTCTGCCCCGATTGCTGGCGCAAGCTCGAATTCCTTCAGGGCGGCTGTGTGCGCTGCGGGCTTCCGCTGCAGGGAACCGACGCGGAAACCTGCGCCGCCTGCCTCGCCCGGCCTCCCCGGCTCGACAGGATCCGCGCGGCCGTCGCTTATGACGACATCAGCCGCTCGATCGCGCTCCGCCTTAAATATGGACGCAAGACGGCGCTCGCCCGAACCATGTCGCGCTACATGGGGCCGCTGATCGGGGAGCTGCCTTCGGATGCCTTGCTCGTGCCGGCGCCGCTGCATCGGCGGCGCCTGTGGAGCCGTGGCTTCAACCAATCGGCGATCGTCGCCCGGGAGTTGTCGCGGCGAACCGGAGTGGCCGTGGCCGTCGACGCGCTCAGGCGAATCCGCCCGACTCCGCCGCTCAAGGGCATGGGCATGCGCCAGCGCCGAAGGACCGTCGCCGGCGCCTTCCGCGCCAATGGATCGGCGGAGCTTCGCGGGCGAACGGTCGTTCTGGTCGACGACGTGTTCACCACCGGGAGCACCGCCAACGCCTGCGCCCGCATACTCAAGCGCGCCGGTGCCGGGCGGGTGGACCTGATCAGCTGGGCACGCGTAATCCGGCCGACGAGATTGGATCTGTGAGCGGAGTCGCCGTGGCCAGGGTTGAAATGTACAGCAAGACGTTCTGCGGCTTCTGCGTCCGCGCCCGCGGCCTGCTCAACGCCAAGGGAATCGTGGTCGAGGAATATGTCATCGACGGCGGCGGGCCGAAGCGCGAGGAGATGATCCAGCGCGCCCGCGGGCGGACCACCGTGCCCCAGATCTTCATCGACGGCCGCCACGTCGGCGGCTGCAACGACCTGTTCGCGCTCGAGCGCGAGGGCAAGCTGGACTCGCTGCTGTGACCAAAATTGCAATCTTTCAGTCGCGGACGGGAATCTACCCCGCCGCCAATTCGCAAAACTTGGTGAGCGCGATCGAGCAAGCGGCGAACGGCGGCGCCGAGATGCTTTTCACTCCCGAGATGTCGGGCCTTCTCGACCGCGACATCGACCGCGCGCGGCAGAATGTCCGCAACGCGGGCGAGGACCCGGTGCTCGCCGCCTGCCGCGTCGCGGCGAAGCGCACGGGTGTGTGGCTGCACCTGGGGTCGCTTGCAGTTACGGCCGAAGACGGCAAATTCGCCAACCGCGGGTTCGTCATTGATTCCGACGGCGAGATCCGCGCCTCCTATGACAAGATCCATTTGTTCGATGTCGATTTGCCTACCGGCGAGAGCTGGCGCGAGTCCAACGTCTATCGCGGCGGCTCGGAAGCGGTCGTCGTCGACGGGACCCCGGTCGGAAGGCTGGGGCTGACCATCTGCTATGACCTGCGGTTTCCCGCGCTTTTCCAGAGCTTGACCGATGCCGGGGCGCAGGTCGTCTCCGTGCCTGCCGCCTTCACTGTCCCGACCGGCAAGGCGCATTGGGAAATCCTGCTTCGGGCCCGTGCGATCGAGGCCGGCGTGTTCGTCGTTGCGGCGGCGCAGTGCGGGCGCCACGAGGATGGGCGCGACACCTACGGCCACTCCTTGCTTGTCGACCCGTGGGGAACGATATTGGTCGAGATGGGCGAGCAGGTGGGTATCGCATTCGGGGAAGTGGATCCGCGCAAGGTCGACGAGGTGCGGAGCCGGATTCCGGCGATCCGTCATCGTCGCGCGGTCAGCAAAGCGGTATCGCGATGATCGTGTTCGACCTTCGCTGCCGCGACAGCGGCGATGTCTTCGAAGCCTGGTTCCGGTCCAGCGCTGATTACGAGGAGCAGAAGGCGCGGAGCCTGGTCCAATGTCCTGTGTGCCAGTCAGCGAGCGTCGAGAAGGCGCCAATGGCCCCGAGCGTTCCCGCCAAATCTACCAACGAGGCGCCGCCGTTCGCCCAGCTGGCTGCGCTCCAGGCGAAGACCCTCCAGGATTCGGAATGGGTCGGCGACCGCTTTGCCGACGAGGCGCGCTCGATCCACCTCGGCGAGGCCGAAGCGCGTGCGGTGCACGGCAGCGCGACTCCGGCCCAAGCCAGGTCGCTGATCGAAGAGGGCGTCCCCGTCGCCCCTCTCCCGCTGTCAGTGGTGCCGCCTAACCAAGTCAATTGAAGAAAAGCGGCGCCATCCCTATTCGAGTGCGCAGGCCGACCCCGTAGCTCAGCAGGATAGAGCATCAGATTCCTAATCTGAGGGCCACAGGTTCGAATCCTGTCGGGGTCGCCACCATTTGGGGAACCAGCCGATGGCAACGACGAAGCGGCAAAAGCTCAACAAGAATCGCTCAGGCATGGTCGATCGGCTGTTCCTGGAGCATCCGCGCTCGATTGGAATGAGCTGGGCGGGCCACGGCGCCGGCGCGGTCAAGGTCGGTTTCCAGCTCGTCGGCGCCGGCCTTGCGGCCCTGGTTCACGCGGTCGTACCCGGCCTGTTCGGCGAAACGGCGTCGCGCACAGTCATCCGAATTCACGATCACATTCAAAAGCTCGACTCGAAGCGCGCCAGCGATGGCTGACAGGCGCGCCCCGGTCGCCATTGTCGGCGCCGGATTCTCGGGTACGATGACCGCCGCAAACCTGGCGCGACGGGGCATTCGTTCGATCCTGATCGAGGCCAACGGCCGGGCCGGGCAGGGCGCGGCCTATTCGACGAGAGAGCCCGCGCACCTGCTCAACATTCGCGCGCAGAACATGGGTGCGTGGGCAGATGAGCCGGGGCATTTCGCGGCGACCGAGGGTGTCGATGGCGGCTCCTATGCCGAGCGCCGCCAGTTCGGCGGGTACCTTCGCTCGATCCTCGATGACGCGATTGCGAGCGGCCATGTCGAGCTCGTCGAAGGGCGTGCAGTCGCCGCCGACCGGGTCGGTGGCTATTGGCGAGTGCGACTGGAAGACGGCGAAGCGATCGAATCCGACACGTTGGTGCTTGCGACCGGAAACCAGGCTCCGGCACCGCTTGCGGGCGCGGAATCGGTGAGCGACCGGCTGATCGACGATCCGTGGAGCGAGCGCACCCGCGCTGCGATGGGGGACGCCGCCAGGTGCAGTCTCGACGTGCTGATCCTCGGCACCAGCCTAACGATGATCGACGTCGTCCTTTCGCTCGATTCGGCAGGTTTCGGCGGCCGAATTTTAGCGTTGTCCCGCCGTGGGAAAATCCCGCTCAGCAGCGGGATCGACGAGCCGGCGCCGGTCGAGTGGAAAGACACCCCGGCCGCTAAGGTTCGCGAAATCGCGAAGTGGTTGCGCAGGCGCAGCCTCGAAGTTGGCTTCCGGCCGGCGGTCGATTCGCTTCGCCCGCACTCCAGCCGCCTATGGCAAGAGTTCCCGGCCAGCGAGAAGCGGCTCTTCCTCCGCTACGGCCGCCCCTGGTGGGACATTCACCGGCATCGGATTGCCCCGCAGGTCGCGAGGCGAGTGGACGAACTGATCGACGGCGGCCGGCTCGAGATCGTGGCCGGCAGGCTGATCGAGGCGAAAGTGGCGGGCGAGGCGGTCGAGGTGACGTACCGCAAGCGTGGGCGCGACGACCCTGAACCGCCGCAAAGGTTCGGCTACGTCTTCAACTGCACGGGGCCTCTCGGCGACATCGGCCGAACGCAGGAGCCTTTGCTTCGGCAGATGCTACAGGAAGGGCTCGCGAAGCCGGACAAGCTCGCCATCGGGCTGGCGGTCGACGAGCGGTCGCGCGCCGGCCCCGCGGAACGCATTTGGGCGCTCGGCACTCTAACCAAGGGCCGCCACTGGGAAATCATCGCCGTTCCAGATATCCGGGACCAGGCCGCAGCGGTGGCCCAGGACATTGCAACGGAGCTTAGCCGATGAGTCCCACGCCCGACGATGGCGACCTTTATGCCGCGCCACCCAAGCTGCCTGTGCCCGAGGACGTTCGCCAGGCGGTCAAAACGCTTATCCGCTGGACGGGCGACGATCCCGACCGCGAGGGACTTCTGCAAACGCCGGAGCGGGTCGCGCGCGCCTGGGCGGAATATGCGCAGGGCTATCGGGAAGATCCGGCGATCCACCTCAGCCGCACGTTCCACGAGGTCGGCGGCTATGACGAGATCGTGCTTCTTAAGGACATCCCGTTCCAGTCGCACTGCGAGCATCATCTGGCGCCGATCATCGGCAAGGCGGCAATCGCCTATTTGCCGAAGGACAAGGTCGTTGGAATCAGCAAGCTCGCCCGCGTGCTGCACGGTTTTTCGCGGCGGCTGCAGGTGCAGGAGCGGCTGACTGCCCAGGTCGCCGACTGCATCTGGGAACACCTCGAGCCCAAGGCCGTGGCCGTGGTCATCGAGGCGAGCCATTCCTGCATGACCGCGCGCGGAGTGAACACGCCGGGCGTCATGATGACGACCAGCCGGATGATGGGCACCTTCCGCTCCGACGAGCGGAGCCGGCGCGAGGTGCTGGCGCTGATGGGTTACTGACACCGAAGCGCCTCACCGGCGTTTCAACCGAATGGCCAAGCCGAAGCGCAAGGCGAAACTTAAGGTGTTTTCGACACCGATCGGCTTTCACGACGCGCTCGTTGCGGCGCCGAGCCAGAAGGCGGCGCTCGATGCCTGGGGCGCGGGAACCAACCTGTTCTCGCAAGGCTCGGCGCATATCGTCACCGACGCGAAGCTCACCAAGGTTCCGCTCGAGCATCCGGGGCAGGTTGTGAAGGTGCTTCGCGGAAGCGAGGCTGAGCAGTTCGCCGCGCTCGACCGGCAGAAGGCGCCGAAGCGCGCGAAGGCTCGCAAGGCTGAGGTCTTGCCGAAGAAATCGAAGAAACGGTCTCCGAGGCCCAGCCGGGTCGCACTTGCCCGCGCCGAATCGGCTCTCGAAGAGCTGGAGACGAAGCAGGCGAGCGAGAGCGATAAGCTGGACAGGGAAATCAAGGCGCTGGAGCAGCGGCGGCGCGATCTGAAGCGCCGGCACGAGCGCCAGCGCGACGAGGCGCGGGAGCGGGTCGAGGACGAACGCTCGGACTACGATCGGGCGATCCACCGCTACGAGGCCGGTTGAGTTTCGCCGCCCCTGATTTAGGGTCGGCACGATGCGCCAATATCTCGACCTGCTGCAGACGATCCTGGACGAAGGCATGCCACAGCCGGACCGCACTGGCACCGGCACCCTCAGCTATTTCGGAGCGCAGATGCGCTTCGACCTGCAAAAGGGATTCCCGCTCCTCACCACAAAGAAGCTGCACCTTCGATCGATCATCGTCGAGCTTCTGTGGTTTCTTCGCGGCGACACCAACATCGGCTGGCTCAAGGACCGGAACGTCAGGATCTGGGACGAGTGGGCGGACGAGCATGGCGATCTCGGCCCCGTTTACGGCAAGCAGTGGCGCGACTGGGAGACGGCCGACGGACGGCATATCGACCAGATCGCGAACCTGGTCGAGCTCATCGGGAAGGACCCGGCATCGCGGCGGCAGATCGTCACCGCCTGGAATCCCGGCGAGATCCACAGGATGGCGCTTGCGCCCTGCCACTGCCTGTTCCAGACGCAGGTGGCGGCGGGCCGCCTCAACCTGCAGCTTTACCAGCGCAGCGCCGACATGTTCCTCGGCGTGCCGTTCAACATCGCAAGTTATTCGCTCCTGACGCACATGCTGGCGCGCGAATGCGGCCTGGAACCGGGCGTGTTCGTGTGGACGGGCGGCGATTGCCACATCTACTCCAACCATATGGAGCAGGTACGGCTGCAGCTCGGCCGCGAGCCCCGGCCGCTTCCGCAGCTGGTCCTGAAGGATCGCGGGCAGGGGTTGTCCGGCTACGAGCCCGAAGACTTCGCCTTCGAGAATTACGACCCGCACCCGCACATCGCCGCGCCAGTCGCCGTGTAGGCGCATCGGGAGCGGAATTGGTGGTGCCGCGTTTCCATTGGCCGAAGGAGACAGCCATGCTTCAGAAGATCGCCACTGTGCTCATCGTCGGCGCCGCTCTCGCGACGACCGCATGCAATACGGTCCGCGGCGCGGCCCGGGACGTGAATTCGGTCGCGAACTGCACCGAAAACGCGATGAACGGGCAGTATTGCTGAACCGTTTAACTGGACAACCGGCGGCCTTCCCTTCCATTGTCGTTCCGCAGGGTTAACGGAGAGGGACGACCATGGTTCGAACGTTTATTATTGCTGTCACTGTCGCTGGCAGCCTCGCAATTACCGGTTGCAACACCGTTCGCGGTGCGGCGGCAGACGTGAACTCGGTTGCAAACTGCACCCAGAACACGATCAACACCGGCCGCTGCAAGTGACGGCCTAAAGCCGTCATCCTGAACTCGTTTCAGGATCCAGCGATAAAAAGAGCCCCGCCGGATCGCTCCGGCGGGGCTTTTTGTCGCCTCGGCTGTGCGGCCGCGGCTTATTTTTGCTGCAGATAATCCCCTGCATCGGCGTCGAGCCCCTGTCCCGACGGAGCAACGTCCGCAAGCGGGTCGGCGTGGATCGCCGCTTCGGGACCTTCGGCCAGCTCGGCCGCATGTTCCTCGGCAGCAGTTTCCGGAGCAATCAGCGATTCCTGGATCTTCCTCTGCTGCGCTCGAAGCGCCGCGTCGCGAGCCGTCGCCGAGACCCTGAGGCGGTTCATGCCCGCGCCGGTACCGGCGGGGATGAGACGCCCGACGATCACGTTCTCCTTGAGACCGGTCAGGGTGTCGATCTTGCCCTGGACCGATGCCTCGGTAAGGACTCGAGTCGTCTCCTGGAACGAGGCCGCCGAGATGAAGCTGCGGGTCTGCAGCGACGCCTTGGTGATGCCCAGCAGCACGGGCTTGCCCTCGGCATGCTTCTGCTTTTTCTCGAGACGGGCGTTGATCGCGTCCATTTCCTCCCGGTCGACCTGCTCGCCCGGAAGCAAAGTGGTGTCGCCGCTCTCGATGATCTCGACCTTCTGCAGCATCTGGCGAACGATCACCTCGATGTGCTTGTCGTTGATCTTCACGCCCTGGAGCCGATAGACCTCCTGGATCTCGCTGACGAGATATTCGGCCAGGGCCTCCACTCCGAGCACCTCGAGGATGTCGTGCGGATCGGGTGAACCGCCGACGAGATTGTCGCCGCGCTTCACATAATCGCCTTCCTGGACTTCGATCAGCTTCGACTTCGGAACCAGATATTCGACCGGCTCCGAACCGTCCTCGGGAACGATCGCGATCTTCCGCTTCGCCTTGTAGTCGCGCAGGAAGGTGACCTTGCCCGACGCCTTGGCGATGATCGCATTCTCCTTCGGCTTGCGCGCCTCGAACAGCTCCGCCACCCGCGGCAGGCCGCCGGTGATGTCGCGGGTCCGGGCCGCTTCGCGCGGAAGCCGGGCGAGAACCTCGCCGGCCTCGACGCTCTGACCGTCGTCGATCGCGATGATCGCTCCGGCCGGAAGGCGATAGACGCCCGCTTCCTTGGCCTTTGCGCCGGTCAGGGTCAGGCGCGGATGCAAAGCGTCCTTCTTCGACCGGCCGCCGGTGTCGTCGGTTACGACGCGCTGGGTGATTCCGGTCGATTCGTCGACCTGCTCGGTCAGCGTCCGCTGCTCGATGAGGTCCTGGTACTTCACCGTTCCGCCGGTTTCGGTAATGACCGGGCTGAACGCCGGGTCCCACTCGGCGATACGGTCGCCCCGGCTGACGATATGACCGCTCTCGCACAGCAAATGCGCGCCGTACGGGACTCGGTGGGTCGACAGCTCGCGCCCGTCCATGTCGACGATCGCGATCTCGCCCGAGCGCGACAGCGACACGTGGCGGCCGCGCGGGTCGGCAATCGTCGGCATGTCGCGAAACTCGATGGTTCCGTCGACCGGCGCCTCGAGGTTCGACTGCTCATTGAGCTGCGCCGCGCCGCCGATGTGGAAGGTCCGCATCGTCAGCTGGGTGCCCGGCTCGCCGATCGACTGGGCAGCGATAACTCCGACGGCCTCGCCGATGTTCACCGGCGTACCGCGGGCTAGGTCGCGGCCGTAGCACTTGCCGCACACGCCCTGGGTGGATGCGCAGACCAGCGGCGAGCGGATCTTCATGCTCTGGATTCCGACCTCTTCGATCTGGGAAACCATCAGCTCGTCGAGAAGCGCTCCTTCGGGGATCACCACCTCGCCGGACTTGGGATCGACGATGTCCTCGGCGGTCGTCCGCCCGAGCACGCGGTCGGCGAGCGAGGCGATGACGGCGCCGCCCTGGACGATGGCCCGCATCTCGAGCGCCCGATCGGTTCCGCAATCCTCCTCGACGATGACGCAATCCTGGCTGACGTCGACGAGGCGGCGGGTCAGGTAACCCGAGTTCGCCGTCTTGAGCGCCGTGTCCGCCAGGCCCTTGCGGGCGCCGTGGGTCGAGTTGAAATACTCAAGGACGGTCAGGCCTTCCTTGAAGTTCGAGATGATCGGAGTCTCGATGATCTCGCCCGACGGCTTGGCCATCAGGCCGCGCATGCCGGCGAGCTGCTTGATCTGCGCCTGCGAGCCGCGGGCCCCCGAATGCGCCATCATGTAGATCGAATTGACGTCGGCTTCGCGGCCGTTCTCCAACTTCCGAGTGGCCGAGATTTCCTTCATCATCGCCGTGGCGACCTGGTCGCCGCAGCGAGACCAGGCGTCGATCACCTTATTGTACTTTTCCTGCTGGGTGATGAGTCCGTCCTGATACTGCTGCTCGTAATCCTTCACGAGCGTGCGGGTATCGTCGACCAGCTTCACCTTCTCGGTCGGGATGACCATGTCGTCCTTGCCGAATGAGATGCCCGCCGCGAAGGCGTGGCGGAAGCCGAGCTGCATGATCGCGTCGGCGAACAGCACCGTCTCCTTCTGGCCGGTATGGCGATAAACGATGTCGATGACGTCGCCGATCTCCTTCTTGGTCAGGAGGCGGTTGACCGTCTCGAACGGCACCTTGTGAGTCTTCGGGAGAGTCTCGCCCAGCAGCATCCGGCCCGGCGTCGTCTCGAAGCGCTTCATGTAGGTGTTGCCCTGCTCGTCCGTCTGCGGGACCCGGCTGATGATCTTCGAGTGAAGAGTCACCGCTCCGGCCGCGAGCGCCTGGTGCACTTCCGCCATGTCGGAGAGCATCATGCCCTCGCCGGGCTCGCTCTCCTTCTGGATGGACAGGTAATAGAGCCCGAGAACCATGTCCTGCGACGGGACGATGATCGGCTTGCCGTTCGCGGGCGACAGGATGTTGTTGGTGCTCATCATCAGGACGCGCGCTTCCAGCTGCGCCTCGAGGCTAAGCGGGACGTGAACGGCCATCTGGTCGCCGTCGAAGTCGGCGTTGAACGCGGCGCAGACGAGCGGGTGAAGCTGGATTGCCTTGCCCTCGATCAGCACCGGCTCGAACGCCTGGATTCCGAGCCGGTGGAGAGTCGGCGCGCGGTTGAGGAGGACCGGGTGCTCGCGAATGACTTCGTCGAGAATGTCCCAGACTTCCTTGCGTTCCTTTTCCACCCACTTCTTCGCCTGCTTGAGGGTCATCGAAAGACCCTTGGCGTCGAGGCGCGAGTAAATGAACGGCTTGAACAGCTCGAGGGCCATCTTCTTGGGCAGGCCGCACTGGTGGAGCTTGAGCTCCGGACCGGTGACGATGACCGAACGGCCGGAATAATCGACGCGCTTGCCGAGCAGGTTCTGGCGGAAGCGGCCCTGCTTGCCCTTGAGCATGTCGGAGAGCGACTTCAGCGGGCGCTTGTTGGCGCCGGTGATGGTGCGGCCGCGGCGGCCGTTGTCGAACAACGCGTCGACCGCCTCCTGGAGCATGCGCTTCTCGTTGCGCACGATGATGTCGGGCGCGCGAAGCTCCATCAGCCGCTTCAGCCGGTTGTTCCGGTTGATGACTCGGCGATAAAGGTCGTTGAGGTCCGACGTCGCGAAGCGGCCGCCGTCGAGCGGAACCAGCGGGCGAAGCTCGGGCGGAATGACCGGAATGACGTCGAGGATCATCCACTCCGGGCGGTTGCCCGAATCGAGGAAGCTCTCGACGACCTTCAGCCGCTTGATGATCTTCTTGGGCTTGAGCTCGGACTTGGTTTCCGCCAGCTCCTTGAGCAGGATTTCCTTTTCGCCTTCGAGGTCGAGGTCGATCAGCATCTGCTTGACGGCCTCGGCACCGATCCCGGCCGAGAAGGCGTCCTCGCCATATTCGTCCTGCGCCTCGAGGAGCTCGTCCTCGGTCAGCAGCTGGAACTTCTCGAGCGCCGTGAGGCCCGGCTCGAGAACGACATAGCTCTCGAAATAGAGCACTCGCTCAAGCTGCTTGAGCTGCATGTCGAGAAGCAGGCCGATGCGGCTCGGCAGCGACTTGAGGAACCAGATGTGCGCGACCGGGGCGGCCAGCTCGATGTGGCCCATGCGCTCACGGCGGACCTTCGAGACGGTGACCTCGACGCCGCACTTTTCGCAAACGATTCCCTTGTACTTCATGCGCTTGTACTTGCCGCACAGGCACTCGTAGTCCTTGATCGGGCCGAAGATGCGAGCGCAGAACAGGCCATCACGCTCGGGCTTGAACGTGCGGTAGTTGATCGTCTCCGGCTTCTTGATCTCGCCGAAGGACCAGCTGCGGATCTTGTCCGGCGATGCGATCCCGATCCGGATGTGATCGAAGGTCTCGGCCTTTGCGACCGGGTTAGCGAAGGGGGTCAGTTCGTTCATCTTTTCTCTTCCTCACTCCTTCCCGCACCGCGGGAGGGTGTTGGCTGAATCCTGTTCGGCTTATTCGGCTGCGAGCGCCGGCGGCTCCTCGTCGCTCTCGACACTCTCGAGCTCGACGTTGAGGCCAAGGCTGCGCATTTCCTTCACGAGCACGTTGAAGCTCTCCGGAATTCCGGCCTCGAACGTATCGTCGCCCTTGACGATCGCCTCATAGACCTTGGTCCGCCCGATCACGTCGTCCGACTTGACCGTGAGCATCTCCTGGAGCGTGTAGGCGGCGCCGTAGGCCTGGAGCGCCCACACCTCCATCTCGCCGAACCGCTGCCCGCCGAACTGCGCCTTGCCGCCCAGCGGCTGCTGGGTCACGAGGCTGTACGGCCCGATCGAGCGCGCGTGGATCTTGTCGTCCACCAAATGGTGCAGCTTGAGCATGTAGATATAGCCGACGGTGACCTGTCGATCGAACGGATTTCCGGTGCGCCCGTCATAGAGCGTGACCTGGCCTGAGGGCGCCAGCCCGGCCTTCTCCAGCATCTCCGTCACGTCGGACTCGCGGGCGCCGTCGAACACCGGAGTGCCCATCGGGATTCCGCGCGTCAGAGCAGAGGCGAGCTCCATCACGTCCTCGTCGCCGCGCCCGTCGATCTCCTTGGTGTAATGCTTGCCGTAGATATCCTTGAGCTTGGCTCGGATCGCCTTCACGTCCTTGTCGGCGAAGTTCTTGCCGCGCTCGTACATGCCCTCCAGCATCTCCTGGATTTGCTGCCCGAGGCCGCGCGCGGCCCAGCCGAGATGGGTCTCGAAAATCTGCCCGACGTTCATTCGCGACGGCACGCCGAGCGGGTTGAGGACGATGTCGACCGGGGTCCCGTCCTCGAGGAACGGCATGTCCTCGGAGGGAAGGATCCGGCTGATCACGCCCTTGTTTCCGTGCCGGCCGGCCATCTTGTCGCCCGGCTGAAGCTTGCGCTTGATGGCGACGAACACCTTGACCATCTTGAGGACGCCGGGGGCGAGCTCGTCTCCGGCCTCGATCTTCTGGACGCGGTCCTCAAGGCGGCGCTGGATCGCGTTCGCGGCCTCGTCATACTGACCCTTCAGCGCTTCGACGTCGGCCTGACGCTTGTCGTCCTTGACCGCGATCCTCCACCATTCGTGCGGCTGCACCGAGTCGAGAGTCGCAGAGTCGAGCTTGGCGCCCTTCTTAATGCCCTTGGGAGCAGCGGTCGCCGTCTGGCCGACCAGCATCTCCTTGAGGCGGGCGAAGGTGGCGCGGTTGAGGATCGAGCGCTCGTCGTCGGCGTCCTTCTTGAGCCGCTCCTTCTCCTCGGTCTGGATGGCGCGTGTACGGTCGTCGATGTCGATGCCGTGTCGGTTGAAGACACGGACTTCGACGACGGTGCCGGACACGCCCGGCGGAAGCCGGAGCGACGTGTCGCGAACATCCGACGCCTTTTCGCCGAAGATGGCACGGAGCAGCTTTTCCTCCGGAGTCATCGGGCTCTCGCCCTTGGGCGTGATCTTGCCAGCCAGGATGTCGCCGGGCTCGACCTCGGCGCCGATGTAGACGATTCCCGCCTCGTCGAGGTTGCGAAGCGCTTCCTCGCCGACGTTCGGGATGTCGCGGGTGATGTCCTCCGGCCCGAGCTTGGTGTCGCGGGCCATGACCTCGAACTCTTCGATATGGATCGAGGTGAAGACGTCGTCCTTCACGATCCGCTCGGAGATCAGGATCGAGTCTTCATAGTTGTAGCCGTTCCACGGCATGAACGCGACGAGCACGTTCCGGCCGAGCGCGAGCTCGCCGTAATCGGTCGACGGGCCGTCGGCGATGATCTGCCCCGCTTCGACCGACTCACCCTTCTTCACCAGTGGGCGCTGGTTGATGCAGGTGTTCTGGTTCGAGCGCTGGAATTTCATCAGCGTGTAGATATCCACGCCCGATTCACCCGGCCTCAGATCGCCGGTGGCGCGGATGACGATTCGGCCGGCGTCGACCTGGTCGATAATACCCGAGCGGCGGGCGGCGATCGCCGCGCCCGAATCACGCGCGACGGTCTCCTCCATGCCGGTGCCGACCAGCGGCGCCTCCACCTGGAGGAGCGGCACCGCCTGGCGCTGCATGTTCGATCCCATCAGCGCGCGGTTCGCGTCATCGTTCTCGAGGAACGGGATCAGCGAAGCGGCGACCGACACCAGCTGTTTGGGGCTGACATCCATCAGCGTGATCTGGTCGCGCGGAGCCATCAGGAAGTCGCCGTTGCGGCGGGCCGAAACGATTTCCTCGCCGAACGTCTTGTCCTTGGTGAGCTCGGCGTTCGCCTGCGCGATCGTGTGCTTCGCCTCTTCCATCGCGGACAGGTAAACGACATCGTTCGTCACCTTGCGGTCGATGACCTTGCGGTACGGTGTCTCGATGAAGCCGTATTTGTTGACGCGGCTGAAGCTTGCGAGCGAGTTGATGAGGCCGATGTTCGGGCCTTCGGGAGTCTCGATCGGGCAGATCCGGCCATAATGGGTCGGGTGAACGTCGCGGACCTCGAAGCCGGCACGCTCACGCGTCAGGCCGCCAGGCCCGAGCGCCGAGACCCGGCGCTTGTGCGTGACTTCGCTGAGCGGATTGGTCTGGTCCATGAACTGCGACAGCTGCGAGCTGCCGAAGAACTCGCGGACTGCGGCGACCGCGGGCTTGGCGTTGATGAGGTCGTTCGGCATCACCGTCGAGACGTCGACGCTGCTCATCCGCTCCTTGACTGCGCGCTCCATGCGCAGGAGGCCGATTCGGTACTGATTCTCGAGAAGCTCGCCGACGGAGCGGACCCGGCGGTTGGCGAGATTGTCGATATCGTCGATCTCGCCCTTGCCGTCCTTGAGGTTCACCAGCTCCTGGACCACCGCCAATATGTCCTCGCGGCGGAGCGTCGTGACCGTGTCCTCGGCGTCGAGGCCGAGGCGCATGTTGAGCTTCACCCGGCCGACCGCGGAGAGGTCGTAGCGCTCGGGATCGAAGAACAGGCCGTAGAACAAAGCGTCGGCGGTCTCGCGGGTCGGCGGTTCGCCCGGGCGCATCACCCGGTAGATGTCGGCAAGCGCCGAATCCTGGTCTTCCGACTTGTCCGCCTTGAGCGTGTTGCGGATCCACGGACCGGTGTTGATATAGTCGATGTCGAGAAGCTCGAGGGTCTTGATCCCGGCTTCGTCCATCTTCGCGAGATTTTCCTCGCTGACCTCGTCACCGGCCTCGATGTAGATCTCGCCGCTCTTGTCGTTGATCAGGTCGTGCGCTGAGAACCGGCCGAAGATCTCTTCCGTCGGGATGACAAGAGCCTTGACGCCGTCCTTGGCGGCCTGGTTGGCGCGGCGCGGAGTGATCTTCTCGCCGGCCTTGAAGACGATCTCGCCGGTCTTGGCATCGGCGACCTCGTACATCGGCTTCTGGCCGCGCCAGGCTTCCGCAAGATAGGGAATCTGCCAGCCGTTCTTGCCGCGCTCGTAAACGACGGTGCTGTAGAAGGTGTTGAGGATGTCCTCGCTCGTCAGGCCGAGCGCGTGGAGAAGGGCGGTCACCGGCAGCTTGCGCTTGCGGTCGATGCGGACGTTGACGATGTCCTTGGCATCGAACTCGAAATCGAGCCAGCTGCCGCGATACGGGATCACCCGCGCGGCGAAGAGGTACTTGCCGCTGGAGTGGGTCTTGCCGCGGTCATGGTCGAACAGAACGCCAGGCGAGCGGTGCATCTGGCTGACGATCACCCGCTCGGTGCCATTGATGATGAAGGTGCCGTTCTGGGTCATGAGCGGCATATCGCCCATGTAAACGTCCTGCTCCTTGATATCGATGACGGAGCGGGCGTCGGTGTCCGGGTCGATCTCGAACGTCGTCAGGCGCAGGGTGACTCGCATGGGAGCGGCGAACGTCAGTCCGCGCTGGCGGCACTCATCCGTGTCGAACTTCGGATCCTCGAGAACGTAATGGTCGAAGTCGAGATGCGCGGTGCCGGCAAAATCCTCGATCGGGAACACCGAGCGGAGGGTCTTCTCCAGCCCCGACACATAGCCGATGGCGGGATTGGAGCGAAGGAACTGCTCATAGCTCTCGCGCTGAACCTCGATGAGGTTCGGCATCTCGGAAATTTCGTGAATGTTCCCGAAAATCTTGCGGATCCGCCGCACGGAAGCGGTTCGGCCGTCGTTGAGGGCCGGAACGTCGATCGCCTGTGTCGCCATGTGATTCCCTGCGCTTGTTGGAACACCGCATCGTCGGTGGTCCAATTGACCCGGCCTGGCCGGGGTTCTGTCGTGAGCGCTTGCCCCGCTTCCCTCTCCAATGCGTTGAGCCCGTGCGCCGTTTCGGGCCCTGTCCCGGAGAGGACGGGAAAAGCTCCGGGCGCACGCCAAGGCGCGGCCAGAGCCGATATGTTTGGATGAAGCCGATATAATCCTATTTTGGCTGGCTGCAAGAGGCTAGGCCGAACCGATGATCCGCGATTTCCACGCCCATATCTATTTCGATCCGGGAGATATCGAGAAGGCGAAGGCGCTCGGCGCCGCTGCAGAGGGGCTCTTCGGCGTGCCTGTCGGCCATTATCATCTCGGGCCCGTCGGGCCGCATCCGCGCGGAAGTGTCCAGCTGACCGTCGCGCCCGATCAGTTCGGTGAGTTCGCGCAGTGGCTGGCGCTGAACCGCGGCGCCCTTACCATCTTCGCGCACGCCAACACCGGCGACGATCTCGCCGACCACACCGATCATGTCATCTGGTTCGGGGCGAGCGAGCCGCTCGACTTGTCGATCTTCGACTGACGCCGCCGCCAGCGTTTCGCCTTGCGAAACCAGAAGGCATAGACGGCGAAACTCCCGAGCATCGCCAGCGACAGACCCGACAGGCTCATCACCAGCTTCATTGCGATGCCACCGACTTTCGCGGTGTGGACGGGATAGAATTTCTCGATCACGGCAGCGGATGCGGGAGCGTCGGCGGGGTCGCTCACCGACAGCAGCCGTCCCGATCGCGCATCGAAGCTGAGCTGGGTCCGGCCGTTCGGAGTCCATTCGAACGGCTGCTTCATCCGCACAGTCACCGGCGCTCCGGCCTTCGTCGACAGGCTGATCCGGCGGAGCAGGGCGTCGGGGAACATCCGCCTGGATTGCTCCAGCGTCGACGCAAGGACCGGGCCGGTGGCCGGGGGAGCGTTCTGTACGATCTGCATCGTAGCCGGTCCGCTTCCGAGCGGCGACAGCAGCGCATCCGCGGCCTTTGGAAAGTCCATCAAGACGCCCGTAGTCATCGACAGGAGGAGCAACGGAGCCACGATGATCCCAAGATCGCGGTGGTGTTTGATGATTGCGCCTGGCTTCCACGTCTTCGGAAGCATGCTTGGCTCGAAACGGCTTCGGCTTCGCAACCACAGCAGCACTCCCGTAATCACGAAACCGAGCCCAGCGAGGCCCGCGACCCCGGTAAGGGTCTCGCCGGTTTCGCCGGAAAACAGATGGTGGTGGAGGTCGAACAGCCACAGCTCCGGCCGCTCCCACTGGCTCGCGAACCGGTCGACGACGGTTCCATTCTGCCGCACATAAGCGCCGCTTCCATCGGCATAGACGAGCAGGTGGAGTGCCGTCTCGTCACCCGCGAACGTGATCCGCTGGAGTCCCCCCACCTCGGCAGCGCGCTCTGTGATTGCGCCGATCGCCGTGACATTCTCGACCACGGGATCGTGCGCTCCGGGAAGGGCCACCCACGCGCCTTCCCACAACAGGATCGTGCCGGTGAGGCCGATCAGCGCCAGCAGGAGGCCGACGAAGCCGCCCGTCCAGCGGTGGAGTGCCGAAATCAGCCGCACGATCCCGTCAGAAGCTGCTGCTCAGGCCGAGCGTGAACGTCCGCCCGCGCCCGGCGAAGAAACGCAGATTGTCCGCCGGCCCCTGCGTGTCGCTGTAATAAGTGATGTACTGCTTGTCGGTCAGATTCTGGACGCCAAGCAGCAGCCGGTTGGCGCCGAAGCGGTAGCCGAGGAGTGCGTCGAAAAGCATGTAGCCGCCGAAGTCGTTGCGCGGGTCCCGCCCCTTGAAGCTCCGCTCGAAATAGTTTCGTATCGTCAGGCGGGCGTCGAACGGTCCGGTCTCGTAAGCGGCGTAAAGGTTGAGCCGGTCGGGCGCGATGTTGGCGCCATCGAGGTCCGCATCGAGCCTCCCATCGCCGTCCGGGTCCGTTTTGCCTTTGACGGTGGCGAGAGCGCCGCCGAGCCACAGACCTTCGACCGGCGTCCTCCAGTCGATGTTGAGATCGAAGCCCTCAAGCGAGATCGGTTGGCGCGCCACGCTGAAGATCCCGTCAGCGCCGCGGATCAGGATCGAGCCCAGATCGCTGTCCGACCACCAATAACTAGCGCCCGCCTTCAGCCTTCCGCGCCGCCACTCGAGCCCCAGCTCACGGTTGTTCGAAACCACGGGCTCGAGCGAAAGGAAGTCGTCGACTCGAACGCCGTCGGTGTTGATCCCGCGAAGAATCCGCCCGACGTCGGCGATCGTGTAACCCTCGGCGTAGGAGGCGTAGCCGCGAAGCCCATCGATCGGCTCGACCACCACGCCGCCGTTGACCAGGGTTTTCTCGAAGCTGGGGCTTCCGCCTTCGACCTTCCGCGACCCGTAAGAGGCGAGGGTGGTGAAGTCCGGAATATCGAGCTTCACATTCTCGCGCCTGACTCCGCCCGAAAGCCGGACCTTCCCGTCGAGGAGCTTGAGGTTGCCCTGGAGGAACGGCGCGATGCTTCGGAAATCGCTCTGCGGAACCCAGTCCCGGCCGGTCATCAGAAGCGACTGGGCCGTCCGGTCGAACAACGTGTCGATCCCGGCGGTGACCAGCAGGTTCTCGAAACCGGGCACCCCCCGCTCGTAGCTGAGCTTGCCGCCGAGCTTGCGCGAGCTGTTGACCGATTGGTCGAAGAGCTTGCCGGTCGGGTCGAGCGCCGGGTCCTGGAAGGTGGCGAAGGCGCCGCCGCCGAAGACGTCGCGAGTGCGGCTGAAGAAGGCCTGCGCGACGAGGTTGCCGCCGGCGAGATCCTTGTCGATGAACGACGCCGACAGCAGCTCGGCGCGGTTCGACGGCGGCTCGCCCGGCGCTTCGCCAGGCTCGCTCGAGGTCGGGATCCCCGCGATGCGGTCGCCGGCGACCGCGACATAGTGATTGTTGCCTTCCAGGCTGAACCGGTTGGCGACCATTTCGAAGCGGGCGCTGTCGCCGACCTGCCAGCCGAAGCGGCCGAAGGCGGACCAGCTATCGCTGTCCTGGACCTCGCCCTGGGTGCCGTCGATCCCGATGCGTCGACCATCAGCATCGCGGAAGACTCCGCGCCGCTCCACCGCCACGCCTGCGGTGGCGTCGAAATCTCCACTGCGCCACGAAGCCAGCGCCGCCGTCTTGCCGCCGAGGCCGCTTCCGCCGAACCCGTCGTCGGCCGCGGTCTGGTTCAGCGTCCGGAAGCTCCAGCCGTCGCCGGCCGGGGCGCCGATGGTCACCTGGTTCACGACTCCGCCGGTCGCTCCGATCCCCTGCAGCGCGTTCGTGCCGTAGATGACCTCGACCCGGTCGATGAAGAAGGCATCGATCGTATAGCCGTCGCGCGAGCCGTCGCGGACCGGTGTGGATTGCGGCACACCGTTGATCGCGAACAACGGCGAGCGGCCGCGAAGGCTCTCGCCCGAGCCCGACAGTTTCTCGCGGGTCGGCGAGAAGGACGGCATGATTGCCGATACGGCGTCGATGACCGAACCGGAAACCAGCACCTGGTCGTCGAGCTGCTCGCCGCCGAGCACGTCGACCGTCAGCGGAAGCGCCGTCGCCGGCAGGATCGAACGCGCACCGGTGACGATGATTTCGGCGGGCTCGGCCTTGGGCCTGACCGCCCCGGATTCGGAATCCGCTGTCTCGGCGGCTTCCTCCTCGTTCGTTGCATTCCACCCCGGTGCCGCGAGCAGCGACGCGATGCCGAGGAACAACAGATGACTCACGTCCACCCCATTTCGATGCCAAGAACGGGGCGGGCCTAGCTTTCTTGAGAACGATTATCAATAGCAGGAAAGGCTCCGAGCGCACGAAAAAGGCGACCTCTTGCGAGGCCGCCCTTCCCATCCGCGAATGCTTCAAGACATCCGCGAAACCACAACCAGTCATGCCGAACTTGTTTCAGCATCCATTCCGGAGAGCCCAGGGCAACTCCAGAATGGATCCTCGCCTTCGCGAGGATGAGTTTTCGCGGTCCTTCCTGGCCGCTCGGTTACTTGAGCTCGACGGTTCCGCCGGCGTCCTCGATCTGCTTCTTGAGCTTCTCGGCTTCGTCCTTCGACACGCCTTCCTTGACGGCCTTGGGAGCGCCTTCGACCAGCGCCTTCGCCTCGCCGAGGCCAAGGCCGGTGATCGCGCGGACTTCCTTGATCACGTTGATCTTCTTGCCGCCGTCGCCGGTGAGGATGACGTCGAATTCCGTCTTCTCTTCGGCGGCCGGAGCGGCAGCCGCAGCAGCCGGAGCAGCCGCAACCGCAGCCGCGGCCGAAACGCCCCATTTCTCTTCGAGCGCCTTGGCAAGGTCAGCGGCCTCGAGGACGGTCAGTTCGGAAAGCTGGTCGACCAGCTTGGTGATGTCAGCCATGTGTCTACTCCTGTGCGGGGCATCGCCCCAATTGTCGTGCGTTGAATTGAAAAGCGAAAACTATGCGGCTTCCTTGGCCGAATAGGCCGCGAAGATCCGCGCCAGCTGCGCGCCTGGCTCGGCAACCGTGCGAGCGATCTTGCTCGCGGGTGCCTGGATGAGCCCGACGATCGTCGCCCGAAGCTCGTCCAGCGACGGGAGCGCGGCGAGAGCCTTGATCCCTTCGACGTCGAGCAGGGTGTCGCCCATCGCTCCGCCGACAATCTCGAGCTTGTCGTTCGTCTTGGCGAAGTCCACCGCGACCTTCGCGGCCGCGACGGGGTCGGTCGAGGTCGCAAGCGCGGTCGGGCCTTTGAGAAGGTCGCCGATCGGCTTGTAGCGAGTCCCGTCCAGAGCGATGAGCGCAAGCCGGTTCTTCGCAACTTTGAACTGGGCGCCGGCGTCGCGCATCTTGTTGCGGAGATCGGTGGACTGATCCACCGAGAGGCCGTGGTTGCGCGTGACAACGACGACGCTCGTCTCCGAAAAGACGTGCTTCAGCTGGTCGACCAGATCGGATTTTTGCGAACGATCCATGCCAACTCCAATCATTCGACCGAAGACTAAGGCTTCGATCGAGGTTCAACAAAACCCGTCGCGATCGCCCGCGATAGGCAACTCTTGTCCGTGGGGAGTTGGATCTTTGGCGCCGCACCCATGCAACGCACGCGAAGCGCCGGGGCGCCTCGATGATTCCTGTCCCCGTCTAGGCCGGCAGGATTAAGCCCCGAAGGGCACCAGCTGTCTCGGACGGCTGCGGGAGCCGAAAGCTTCCGCGAGGCCGCGCCTATACAGAATTTGCCCGGGCAATCAACCGCCTCGGGCCGGCAAAAGAAAGCCCCCGGCGGAACATCGGGTCCGCCGGGGGCATCTCTCCAGCCTCGGGGGCTTCGCTTATCCGCGCTCACCTGAGGGCGGTGGCGGCGGAGGAGGCGGAGGCGGAGGCGGCGGAGCCGGGCAGACCTCGGTCGCCAGGATCACCGTTCCATCCGGGCACGTCTGGGTCGCCGGAGCCGGCGGCGGCGGAGGGGGCGGCGGCGGAGGCGGCGGCGGCGGCGGCGGAGCTCCGAAGTTGTAGATCAGGCTCGCGAGAAGGCTGTGCGACCGATAGTGTCCGGTGGTGTTGAAGACCGCCGTACCGCCGGTGCACGGAAAGCCGCCGCAGGTCGCGGCACCGGTATTGAAAGCGAAGGCGTCGCTCCGGTTCACGCGCCCGGCATCGAAATACCGGTATTTGAGGCCGACATCGACGTTGCTGGAAACCGGCATGTAGACGCCGGCGAGGATCTGCCAGGCGAACTTGCCCTGGCTGCTTCCAAGCTGTTTCACGTCGGCATAGCCTGCGCCAGCGCCGACATAGGCGCCGACCCCGTCGTTCCCGCCAAAGTCCGCGAGGCCGTTGACCATCGCCGAGAGGACCGTGGTATGGTTGGACAGATCGAAGGAATTGGCGGTGAAGGTGTTGCCCGAGGCAGTGTTCAGTGCACCGAGGAACGCGCTGTTGATCCTGAGATCCTTGGTCTTGGCACGTTTGTAGCCAAGTTCGCCTTCCAGGCGGAACATGCCGAAGTCATAGCCGCCAACCACATCGAGATCGTATCCGGGCTTGTACCGAAGCGATCCGATGTTGCCCGCAGCAACATTCGAGAAGTTCGTGTTGTCGTTGAAGGTGATCGAACCGTCGAGGTCCTGCTTTTGCGGGAGCGTGACCCCACCTTCGATCCCGACGTAAGGCGAATTGTCCTTCGCCACGGCCGGCGCCGCTATGGCCGCTGCCGCAACCGCGGCGAGAAAGGCGTATTTCATTTGCTGTCCTTTCGGTGACTCCCCTGTCGCCGCCGCAACCGGCGTGGCGGCGCATTGTTTCCGCGGCTCGGTCGAATTGGTCGACAAAGGCGACAATTCGTGTCGACGAGGCAACAGTTTGTGAACGGCGGATGAAAAGCCCGTGAACTCGGGCGGATCAGGCGCAACCGTGAAACAGTTGACAAAATCGCGGGCGCGGCGCCCCATCGGCGCGCAATATCCGGGGAGCTGCCGATGCCTGGGCGGCTGTTGAGCAAGGTCCGCCTCGCCATCGCTGCGCTCGTCGCAGCGAGCCCCGCGCTCGCAGCCCCTCCGCTGCAGCCGCCGCGGATTGTCGCGGTCGGCGATCTCCACGGCGATTTTTCCGTCTGGCGCGACATCGCGCTCGCCGCGGGGATCGAAGCGCCCGACGGCCGCTGGACCGGCGGCCGGACGATCCTGGTTCAGGTCGGCGACGTCGTCGACCGCGAGCCGGACTCGCTCAGGATCGTCCGCGACCTGATTCGGCTTCAGAAGGAGGCTCCGAAGCAGGGCGGAAAGGTGATCGCGCTCGTCGGCAATCACGAAGCGATGAACGTGACCGGCGACCTGCGCTACACGGTGCCCGCCGATTTCGCCGCTTACGCGACGCCGAATTCCGCGGCGCTTCGCGAGCGATTGTACCAGGCGAGAAAAGCCGAAATCGAGGCCAAATACCGGGCCAGGGACCCGGCGATGACCAGCCGCGCGATCCACGACGCCTGGATCGGGGCAACCCCCCTTGGCTGGGTCGAGCAGCGGCTGGCGTGGGCTTCGGACGGCGAAGTCGGGCGCTGGGTGGACCGCAATCCCGCCGTCGCGCTCGTCGAGGGCAACCTTTTCGTCCACGGCGGGCTCAGCGTAGAATATTCGAAGCTGTCGATCGACGACATCAACAGGAAGGTCGAAGCCGCGCTTCGGAGCATCGACCGTTCGCCAGGATCCGTGCTCACCGACCCGCTCGGGCCCTTGTGGTACCGCGGCCTCATCAGCCGCGACCCGAAGGTGACGGAGATCGCCGCCGGCGGGCCGCCGCGGCCATCGATCGACCAGGAGCTGGCGACTGTCCGCAAGACATATGGCGCGAAGCGGATCGTCGTCGGCCACACGCCCAACCTGAAGGGCATCCAGATCCTGGACGGGGGCGAGCTGGTGACGATCGATACCGGCAACTCGCGCTATTACGGCGGTCCGCCGAGCTACCTTGAAATCATCGGCGACAAGCTTGTCCCGCACGCGGTCAAGCGGTCGGAAACGGCAGGGGGAGGGGGGGAATGATCCGCAAGCTTTTGCTCTGGCTCATTGTGCTGGCGCTCGGCTCGCCGGCCGCGGCCGCCAAGTCGGTCGACAAGCCGCTGTTCGCGTCGTCCGACCCGATCCGGATTACCCTTGCCGGGCCGATGTCGACGCTCGTCCGCAACCGCATCGAGGAGCCCAGGCCCGGAAGCCTCACCGTCGCCGGCACAAACGAGCAGCTGCCGGTGACCCTATCGACGCGAGGAATCACGCGCCGAGCGGCGGACGTGTGCCAGTTCCCGCCGCTGAAGGTGCGCTTCACCTCGCCGCCGCCAATCGACTCGGTGTTCGCCGGGCAGAAATCGCTGAAGCTCGTCGCTTATTGCCGCGATGCCGAATCGTTCCAGCAGTACGTGCTCCTCGAATATGCGACCTATCGCATGTTCAATGCGCTGAGCCCGGCAAGCTTTCGCGTCCGCCTGGCGCAAATCGACTTCGTCAACGACGACGGGCGGCCGTTCATCACCCGCTACGGCTTTTTTATCGAGGACCTGGGTGACGTCGCCCGCCGCAACACGATGCGCGAGGCGAAGCTTCCCGAGCTGATCCCGATCACCTCGCTGAGCCCGCGGCACGCCGCGCTCTACGCGATGTTCCAGGACATGATCGCCAATCACGACTGGTCGATGCGCGCCGGGCCCAAGGGCGAGGAATGCTGCCACAACGCCAAGATGATCGCTCCGGCGCAGGGGGTGGCGGCCGGCGCGATCCCGATCCCCTACGACTTCGATTTCTCGGGCCTGGTAAATGCGCCCTACGCGACCCCGCCCGATCAGCTCCACCTCTCGAGCGTTCGCCAGCGGCAGTATCGCGGCTACTGCATCCACAACGGCGAGGCCTATGCCGTCGCCGCCCAGATGCGCGCCGCCAGGCCGCAGATGCTCGCGGCGCTGACGTCGACGCCCGGCCTGGAGCCCAACACGATCGAGCGGGCCACAGCCTATCTCAACGGCTTCTTCGACCAGATCCAGTCCAACGACACGGTCCAGTCGAAGGTGCTGAAGTCCTGCCTGTAGGGCTTAAGCGCCGGCAACCTCTTCGAGGTCGAGTTTCACGCCTGGGCCCATCGTGCTGGTCAGCGAGACCTTCTTCACGAACTTGCCCTTGGCGCCCGATGGCTTGGCCTTGACGATCGCGTCCATGAGCGCGGTGAAATTCTCCTTGAGGTCGCCCTCGGAGAAGCTCGCCTTGCCGATTCCGGCGTGGATGATCCCCGCCTTCTCGACCCGGAACTCGACCTGTCCGCCCTTGGCGTCGGTCACCGCTTTCTTGACGTCCATCGTCACCGTGCCGAGCTTCGGGTTCGGCATCAGCCCCTTGGGACCGAGCACTTTGCCGAGACGGCCGACGACGCCCATCATGTCGGGAGTCGCGATGACGCGGTCGAAGTCGATCTTGCCTTCCTGGACCTGGTTCATCAGGTCCTCGGCGCCGACCACGTCGGCGCCCGCGGCCTTGGCTTCTTCGGCTTTGTCACCCTTGGCGAAGACCGCGACCCGGACGGCCTTGCCGGTGCCCTTGGGGAGATTGACGACTCCGCGGACCATCTGGTCGGCGTGGCGCGGATCGACGCCCAGGTTCAGCGCCAGCTCGACGGTCTCGTCGAACTTGGCGTTGGCATTCTGCTTGACCAGCGAAATGGCCTCGTCGACGCCGTAGAACTTCGTGGCGTCGACGGCGGCGAACTTCTGCTCGCGCTTGCTCTGCTTGGTCATCGCTTAGCCCTCCACCACGGTGAGGCCCATCGCCCGGGCGCTGCCTTCGATGATCTTCGATGCGGCGTCGAGGTCGTTGGCGTTCAGGTCCTTCATCTTGGTCTCGGCGATCTCGCGAAGCTGCGAGCGCTTGATGGTCCCGGCGCTGATCTTGCCGGGCTCGGCCGAGCCGGACTTGAGCCTGGCCGCTTTCTTCAGGAGGAAGGACGCCGGCGGCGTCTTGGTGATGAACGAGAAGCTGCGGTCCGCATAAACCGTGATCCGCGTCGGGATCGGAGCGCCTTTCTCGAGCTCCTGCGTGGCGGCGTTGAACGCCTTGCAGAATTCCATGATGTTGACACCGCGCTGGCCCAGCGCCGGGCCGATCGGCGGCGACGGGTTGGCGGTGCCCGCGGGCACCTGCAGATTGATGTAGCCGGTAATTTTCTTTGCCATGTTTCACTCTCTAGTGCCCTCGCCTGCGCGAGGGCTGTCGAAGTTTAGCGGTCCAGACGGCACGGCGAAGCGAGCCTCCCGCAATTTTCCAATGCTGTTGCGCTGGAAGGCGGTGCACATAGTGGCATTGTCACAAAATGTGAAGTTGTCGCCCTGAACTTGTTTCAGGGCCCATTTCTCCATGCACAGCGGGATCTCCGGAATGGATGCTGAAACGAGTTCAGCATGACGCTTGTGGGCGGAAGTGCTAAGGCTCGGACCGGTGGGTGATCGGAAAGGGGTAATCCGATGATCCGTATGCTTCTCGTCGCTTCTGTCGGCGCCGCGGCGCTGGCAAGCTCTGCGGCTAGCGCACAGCTGATGCCGAACGATCTCAAATGGGGACCGGCGCCGCCAGGTCTTCCGGCGGGCGCGCAGGTCGCGGTGCTCTCCGGCGATCCCGGCAAGGAGGGCATGTTCACCATCCGCCTCAAGTTCCCGGCCGGTTATTCGATCGCTCCGCACCACCACCCGACGCCCGAGCTGGTGACGGTGATGGACGGCAGCATGTCGGTCGGAATGGGCGACGTCGCCGACAAGGCGAAGGCGGCGAGCCTGGGCGTCGGCGGCTATGTCGCGCTCGCACCGAACATGAACCATTATGCGTCCACCGCCAGCGGAGTGACGATCCAGATCACCAGCCACGGCCCGTTCCAGATCGTCTACGTCAACCCGAAAGACGACCCGAGAGGGGCGAAATAGGGGGCGCTCGCCTTACCGCAGCTTCGTGATCGTCAACCGGTCCGCCTTCGCCCGGTCCTTCACCGATTCTTCGGTGCGGGTGAGGGCCTTGGCGATGGCTCGGAGGCTCATGCCTTTGCCGGCGAGCATGTGGAGCTTCTGGATCTCGTCCTGCCGCCAGGGCTGGCGGTGGCGTTCGAATTTTTCTCCGCTGGCCATGGACAACTGCCCTCCCGTTCGAGGCGCTATCAGGAAAGAGACTGGAACCGGACTGTGTTCCCCGGCGCAGGCCGGCGCCCAGGCGCGCGCCAGCGCTGTTCTTCATTCAGCAAGCAACCGCTGCTGTGCAGCGGCCTGGGCCCCGACCTGCGCCGGGGAACAGGTCACTTCACTCTTTCGACTTGTTCAAATTCCAATTCCACCGGCGTAGCCCGCCCGAAGATCGACACGGAGACCTTCACCCGTCCGCGGTCGAAGTCGAGCTCCTCGACGGTGCCGTTGAAGCTGGCGAAGGGGCCGTCGAGCACCTTGACCGCGTCGCCGATGTCATAGTCGACCTGGATCTTCTTGCTCGGCGCGGCGGCGGCCATCTCTTCCTTGGTGGAGAGGATCCGCGCGGCCTCGGCCTCGCTGATCGCCTGCGGCTTGCCGTTAGGGCCGAGGAAGCCGGTCACCTTCGGCGTGTTCTTGACCAGGTGATAGACTTGGTCGCTCATGGTCAGTTTCGCCAGCACGTAGCCGGGGAAGAATTTGCGCTCCGACTGGATCTTCTTGCCGCGGCGGACCTCGGTCACTTTCTCGGTCGGGACCTCGACCGCCTCGACCTGGGGCTCGAGGCCCATTCGGGCGGCTTCGGCGAGGATCGAATCCTTCACCTTGTTCTCGAAGCCGGAATAAGCGTGGATGATGTACCAGCGGGACATAAAAATGGCGTTTCCTTCAGGCGCCGGCCGGGCCGAGGAGGCCGAGCAGGAACTGGACGATCGCGCTGAACAGCGAATCGGTGGCGAGGAAGAAGAAAGCGAGAAGGCCGGTCATGACCAGCACCATGATGGTGGTCCGGAACGTTTCCTGACGACTCGGCCAGACGATCCTGGTGATGCCCTCCAGCTTCACCTGGCGCATGAATTCGCCGATTGAGACCTTTGCCACTCTTCGATTGTCCTCTTCGGGATAGAAAAACGAGGTCCGCGGGGGCTTTCCCGCCGGACCTCGGACGGATGCGCATTTAGCGCGCGCGAGGCGGCGGTTCAAGGTCAGGGTTGCGATGATGCGGAACCGTGGCTACCTCGCGCAAATCCCGCAGGAGTGTAGCTCAGTTGGTAGAGCATCGGTCTCCAAAACCGAGGGTCGTGGGTTCGAGTCCCCCCACTCCTGCCATTGCTTAAGCGCCCGAGCGCTGCGAAGCAGTGTCGAAGAGAGCGCGAAAGCCGGCCAGCGGGTCGGCGAAGCCGAGCCCGACTGACGTCACGAATTTAGTTCGTGACGGCCTACCCACCCCCAGCCCCTCCCTCGCAAGGGAGGGGAGTCAGGCTGCGATGTCGTACGGCTGGATTTCGCCCGACAGGTACAACGAGCGCGCCTTGGTCCGAGACAGCTTGCCCGAGCTGGTGCGGGGCAGGGTGCGCGGCGGGACCAGCTCCACGATCGCGCTGATCCCGGTGATCGCGTGGACCCGCTCGCGGATGTCGTCGCGAAGCCGCCCGCGCTCCGCCGGATCGGACACCCGGCAGTGGACGAGAACCGCCGGAGTCTCCTCCCCCGACGGGCCGGTGATGGCGAAGGCGGCGATGTCGCCGGACTTGAAGCCGGGGAGCTGCTCGACCGCCCACTCGATGTCCTGCGGCCAGTAATTGCGCCCGTTGATGATGATCATGTCCTTGGCGCGGCCGACGATGAAGATGTAGCCGTTCGACAGATAGCCCATGTCGCCGGTGTCGAGCCAACCGTCCGCCGAAAGGCAGGCGGCGGTCGAGTCCTCGTCGCGGAAATAGCCGACCATCACCGCTTTGCCGCGGACGAAGATTCGGCCGATTCCGCGGTCGGGGAGCGGCGAGCCGCTCTCGGCGCGGACCTCGACCTCCATTCCGGTGACCGGCTTGCCGCAATTGACGACCGCTCGATAGCGGCGCGGGCGATCGTCGTCGTCCTCGGATTCGCGGCCGTGCAGCTCGCTCTCCTCGACCAGCTCGAGCCGGATTCCCTCGCCGGGCGGCATCAGGGAGACGGCGAGCGTGGCCTCGGCGAGGCCATAGCTCGGGCAGAAAGCGGTGGCGTTGAAGCCGGCGCCGGCGAAGGCATCGACGAAGGCCTGCATCACGTCGGGCCGGATCATGTCGGCGCCGTTGCCGGCGATCCGCCAGCGCGACAGGTCGAACCGGTCCTCGGCGCGAGTCTGCGAGCTCATCCGCCGCGAGCAGATGTCGTAGCCGAAGCTCGGCGAATAGCTGACCGTTGTGCCCGGGTTGCGGCTGACCATGTCGAGCCAGGCGAGCGGACGGCGGGCGAAATCTTCGGTCTTCTGATAGTCGACGGAAAGCTGGTTCGCGAGCGGCGAGAGCAGGCAGCCGACGAGCCCCATGTCATGGTACCAGGGAAGCCAGGAAATGCAGCGGTCGGCCTCGTCGAGATGGAGCCCGACCCCGTGCGAGCGCAAATTGTCGAGGAGGCCGCGGTGGGTGATGGCGACCCCGTGCGGGAAGCGCGTCGATCCGCTCGAATATTGGAGATAAGCGATCGAGTCCGGGTCGGCGGCGGGAAGCTCCTGCTCGTCGGCGGAAAGCTCGGCGAGCCGCTGCCACGTGCGGACCGGCACTCCATCGGCGGCCTCGGCGGCCATTTCGGCAAGCTCGGGCGGGACGAGGAACAACTGGGCATCGCAGCTCTTCAGCTGGAGCTTGAGCTGGTCGACATAGGCCTGCCGCCCGCCGAAGCTGGTCGGGAGCGGGAGCGGCACCGGCCAGGCGCCGGCATAGACCGCACCGAAGAATGCGGCGGCAAACTCGGCTCCTGTCTCCGCGATGAGTGCGACCCGGTCGCCGGGCTCGATGCCAAGGGCGATGAAGCGATGGGCGTTGGCCAGCGAATCGTCGCGAAGCTCGCGATAGGGATAAGCGCGAACCAGCGCACCGCGCGCGTCATGAAAATTCATTCCTCGCCGGCCCTGCGCCGCATAATCGAGCGCTTCGCCGAGCGTGTCGAAGTCCGCGATTCGCCGCGGAAGGCTGTCGATTGTGGGCGTTGCACCCGCCGGGGCCAAATCGGCACGGTTGGTCGAGTTGGAGTCCAGCACGCAAATTCCTACGAAATATTGAGCCCAGTCGGCGGCTAGCGCGCCGGTCCATTTGTCATGGGTGGGGAGTGTGGCACAAAAAGGGCGCAATGCGTGGACGAAACCGACGCCGGGAGCCGCAGCCCCTCGATTCCGCCAGGCTGGACGAGCTGGCGCTGACCTATGTCGGACGCTTCGCGACGACCCGCTCGAAGCTTGGATCCTATCTGTCGCGAAAGATCCGCGAACGCGGCTGGGCAGGGGAGCGGCCGCCCGACACGCAAGCCATCGTCGAGCGGCTCGCCTCGCTCGGCTATGTCGACGATGCCCAATATGCGCTGTCCAAGGCGCGGTCGCTGACGGGCCGCGGCTATGGCCCTCGAAAGGTCGGCCAGTCGCTCTACGCGGCGGGAGTCGGCGAAGAGGACGGCCAAGCCGCGCGGCAGCTGGCGGGGGATGAATCGGTCGAGGCGGCGCTACGTTACGCCCGCCGCCGCCGAATCGGTCCTTTTGCCGCTCAAGGTGCCGACCCGGCGGGGCGCGAACGCGCGCTGGCGGCGATGATCCGCGCCGGCCACTCCTTCGCATTATCCAAGGCGATCCTGTCGCTTGGCCCCGGCGACGAGGTCGATATCGCAATGCTTGAAGAAAAATCGTAACGAATGCTGTAGAGTCGGTTTCCCGACATAATCGAAGTTAAGGTTTCTGTGGCTCGGATGAAGGAACCCCAACCCGAACCGGCTGGCGAAGAGCCGGGTTGGTCCGAACCGGATGTGGCTGAGACCGGTCCGGTTTCGGCTCGGGTGAAGTGGTTCGACGCCACGCGCGGGTTCGGCTTCCTGGTCAGCGACTCGGTCGAAGGCGACATCCTCGTCCATTTCAGCGTGCTCAAGGAGCACGGCCGCCGTAGCCTGCCCGAAGGCGCCCTGGTCGAATGCGTTCCGGCCCGGCTCGAGCGCGGATTTCAGGCGAAGAAGATCCTGTCGATCGACACCAGCGAGATTGTCGTTGCTCCGCGCAGGAGCCCAGCGGCCGGCGAACGGGGGGATCGCAACCAGCTCGCCGACAATGCCGGCGAGTTCGAGCCGGTCGAGGTGAAGTGGTTCAACCGGGCCAAGGGCTACGGATTCCTCAATCGCCCGGGTGTCGACGGGCAGGATATCTTCGTGCACATGGAGACGGTGCGCAATTCCGGACTTGGGGAGCTTCAGCAGGGCGAGATGATCGAGGCGCGTATTGCCGAGGGCCGCAAGGGACTGACGGCCGTCGAGCTGCGGGCGATTGCGTGAAGGCCCTGCTGGTTGCGATTTCAGTGGCGATGGCGGCGTGCAGCCCGACCGTCGCGCCCGCCGACGCACCGGCCGGCCAGCCGCAGACGGGGCTCCGGCACGTGCCTCTGACCATTAGGTCCGCGAGCGGCGTCCACCGCTTCACCGTCGATATCGCTGCAACTGCGCAGCAGCAGGAAACGGGCCTGATGTTCGTGAAGCATCTCGCGCCGGACCGGGGGATGATCTTCCCCTACGACCCGCCGCAGCCAGTCGCCTTCTGGATGCACAATACTTTGATCCCGCTCGACATGGTCTTCATCCGCGCCGACGGCACGATCGCTCGCATCGCGACGGCAAAGCCGCTCGACGACACGCCGGTGCCCTCGGGCGAGCCGGTGGCATCGGTTCTGGAAATTGCGGGCGGCCGAGCGGCGCAGCTGGGAATCGCGCCGGGCGACAAGGTGGAGTGGCGCTGAATCAGAAGGGGTTGAACGTCTCTTTGAGTGGAAGGCAGACGCTTTAGCCTTATTCGATACGAGCTCCCGGGGGACGCGATGAGCAACTTCGCTTATGCCTTTTCGCTGTTTGCGATCCTGCTCGGCTTCGGTCTGACGGAGGTATTCGGCGGGTTGGCACGGGCGGTGAAGGCGCGGCCGAAGGTGCGGATTGGCTGGGCAACCGGACTGCTCGCCACCTGGACCATCACGCGCACGGCTCTGTTCTGGCGGCTGATCTGGCGAACGCGGGATACGTTTCCGGATAGCTCGGCCGCGCTGCTTGGCGGCGTTCTCATCTGCGGCCTGTTTTATTTTGCCGGTGTTCTCGTGTTCCCGGCCACGCTCGAGGGCCGGACAGGCCTCGATGACTATTTCATGGAGGAGAAAGCGAAGGCGATCGGCGCGCTGCTTGCGGCGGACGCGTTGGCCTATGCGCTCCGCCCTGCGCTCATAGGCTGGGCGTCGTGGAGCTACATGGACTGGCTCGACTGGAGCGGGCTTGCGTTTATCTTTGGCGCCGGATCCCTTGCAATGTTGACCAAGCGCCGCGGCCTGGCGATCGGCAGCTTGGCAGTGCTGGTCGCCGACATCCTGTTTTCGTCGGTGGCTCGGGCGATTTGGTCAATCTAGCGTTCGAGATCAGCTAATCCGGTCCGGGCCGAAAGCGGTCGCTGGCGCTGGGCACGTTCAGTCCGGCTGCGGGACCGGCCGCTTCTTCGTCCCGGCCAGCTCTTCATCCATGTAGCGGATCTCGGCGGCGGCGGCGCGGTCGCTGATCGTCCAGTCCGGGTGATTGGCCTTTAGTTTGGGCGTTACGGACTCGGTAACGGCGTCGCCGGTCAGTCCAGCCTTTCGGGCCTGGGCTACCAACGCCTTCAGGTCCACCAGGTAGTTTCTGAAATCCTCCACGTCTGCGCGATTGGCCACGTCGCCGTGACCCGGCACGAACGTTAGCTTGGCGCTGTCCGGCATCGCGAGGAAATCGGCATCGGTCGCGGCCCATTCGGCCACCGACCCGTCGATGAGGTTGGGAGGCACCTTGCGCCACAGCAGGTCGCCGGTGAACAGGACCTTGGCGTCGGGGACGAAGACGGTGAGATCGCCGCCGGTATGGCCGAGGACCGTCCGAACCACGACCTTTCGCGAACCGAGCCAGATCGTGAGGCCGGTGGTCGTTGTGACGTCCGGGAGTGGAAGCGCTTCGATCCTCGCCCTTAGCTCCGGAGTGACGCGGTCGCCGAACAAATGAATGTTTTCGGTCCGAACCCACCCGCGCACGTTGCGGTGAGCGACGATGATGGCGCCGGCGTCGCGGAGCACCTGGTCTCCGCCGGTATGATCGGCGTGGTAATGGGTGTTGACGACATAGCGGATCGGCTTCGGCGTCAGGCGGTGGATTTCCGCAACCAGCGCTCGCGTCGCGTCGGGATAGAAGAAGCTGTCGATCACGAGCACGCCATCATCGCCGATCACGAATCCCGCGTTGGACCCGGACTTGTGCTCCGGCCCGTCGATCGCCGCGTACACGCCGGGCCCGACCTGCTTCAGGACAAAGGGGAGGCCGGGACCCTGGGCTGCCGCCGGCCCTGCCGCAGCAAATAACAGCAGAGCCAAGAAAGTGCGTAGCATGGCGGCAGAGTGAGGCGGAACGGATCCGTAAGCAATGCTCCGCTTGCACTCCCGCGGGCGACGGGGCAGAGGCACGCGCCATGTTCAAGGGATTTTGGTCGAGAACCTTCACCTGGTGGGACGGCGACACCTGGGGCACGCGGCTGTTCACCTGGCGCCGGGGCAAGGAAGTCGGGCGCGACGACCGCGGCAACATCTATTACGTCTCGAAGAAGGATCCGCGCCGCCGCTGGGTGATCTATCCGGCCGACAATGACGGAAGCCGGGTGCCGCCGGGCTGGTCGCTGTGGCTTCGCGGGACCATCGAGGGACTGCCCGACGAGGCGCTTCCGCCGGTCCGCAACTGGCAGAAGGAACCGGTGCCGAACGCGACCGGCACAATGGCTGCTTTCCGGCCCGACGGAGCGCTTGGCTCGGGCAAGATCCGCCCGGCCGCGACCGGCGACTACCAGCCCTGGAAGCCGGAGTAAGAGTGCGCCTTTCGCGGGGCATCTCAGTCGCGCTGGCGGTGGCGCTGGCGGCGTGCGGGCAAAAGAAAGCCGCCAACGAGCAGGAGCTTCAGCCCGCGAACACAAGCCAGGTTCTCAAAGGCAACGAGGCCGGCCTCACTCCGATGAAGGACCGGGTCGCGGTCATCGGCTTCCTCAACAAGCGCAACGGGATCGTCCACAATTTGCGGATGAAGGCGGGGCAGGCGGTCAGGGCCGGCGATGCGATCATTCGCCTGCGCGCCTGCGAGACGACCGCTCCCTGGGAGCAGGAGAAACTGACGGGCGCATTCCTCCAGCTGGACGTGCAGGGCGCCGACAAGAAATGGCGCCGGGTCTTCTCCGGCTGGGTCTATCGGGAATCGCCGTCGCTGAACGTCGTCCAGAACCCGGTTTACGATGTCTGGCCCAAGAGCTGCGCGATGACCTTCCCGCCTGGCCCGCCGCCACCGCCGGGCGCGGCGCCTTCGTCGCCGAACAACGAGTCCAGCGCCCAAAAGTCGGCGGGCGACCAGGCGTCGCCGGGGGACGGAGCGCCGGCGCCGTCGCCCGCTCCCGAAGCGCCTTCGCCGAGCGCACCCGCCAACAACGCGATGTAGCGGTCGCGCGGAACCGAAACCGCGCCGAGCGACGCCAGGTGGCCGGTCATGAACTGGCAGTCGAGGAGTTCATAGCCGCCTGCCTTGAGCCGGGCGACCAGCCAGGCGAGTGCGACCTTCGACGCGTCAGTCATTCGGCTGAACATGCTTTCGCCGAAAAAGGCGCGGCCCAGCGACACGCCGTAGAGACCGCCCACGAGCGAATCCTCTTTCCAGACCTCGACCGAATGGGCGTGGCCGAGCCGGTGAAGCGAAAGCACCGCCCGCTCGATATCGGCGTTGATCCACGTCTCTTCCCGCTCCGCGCAGGCAGCGATGACGTCGGCGAAGGCGCGGTCGGCGGTGACGGTGAATTTTTCGGAGCGCAACGTGCGCCGGAGCGAACGCGAGACGTGGAAGCGATCGAGCGGGAGGATGGCGCGCCTTCGCGGCTCGACCCAGAAGACATCGCCCGCGTCGCGGCTGTCGGCCATCGGGAAAATGCCCATCGCATAGCCCTGGAGGAGCAGGCGGGGGTCGAGCGCGGTCACCCGCGCGTATCTACAAAATCTCGCGCACCTTGTCCTGCGGCCGACAGAGGCGGACGCCTTTTTCCGTCTCGACGAGCGGCCGCTCGATCAGGATCGGATGCTCGATCATCGCATCTAGGATCGTGTCTTCGTCCACGTCGGCATCGAGAAGACCGAGCTCGGCGGCGATCGGCTCTTTCGAGCGAAGCCCCTCGCGCGGGCTGATTCCGGCGCGGTCGTACAGAGCCTTGAGCTCGGCGCGCGTCGGCGGATCCTTCAGATATTCGCGGATCGACACGTCACGGCCCGCCTCGCGCAATATTTCGAGGGTTTTGCGCGACGTCCCGCACGCCGGGTTGTGGAAAATCGTTGCTTTGGCGGAACGGTTCATCCTGGCGACATCCCATGCTCGATATCCGGGCCCGGTGCCCTGCAACCGCAGGCGCGGTCAAGCATTGTAGCGACACCGGAACGTTACGTTGCGAACGTCGTTTCGGGCGATGTGACATGCACCGTCGCCGGGGGACTCCGGGACCCGGGGCATGGTCCGGTTGATCAACTACACGGGAGAAAGACGATGCAGAAATCCATCTTGGCGGCTGTACTGGCCGGAACGGCCATGCTTACCGCTTGCGCTTCGAACCCCGCCGTTACCCGTAATGCGGCGATCGGTGCTGTCGGTGGCGCGGCGGTCGGTGCTGTTGTTCCGGGCGTGAGCGTTGCCGAAGGCGCGATCGCCGGTGCGGCGATCGGCGGCCTGTCCGGAGCGATCTGGGCCGATCGCAACAACGACGGCTATGTCGACGGCTATACCTATAACGGCCAATATTATGCCGGCACTCCGGCCGGCTACGATCCGACTCTCGGACGAGTCGCGACCGGCGCAGTTGCCGGTGCGGCTCTCGGTGCGGTGGCCGGTGCGGTCATTCCGGGCGTCAGCGTCATCCAGGGTGCGGTGATCGGCGCCGCCGTCGGCGGCCTCGCCGGAGCGGTCTGGGCCGACCGCAACAACGACGGCCAGGTCGATGGCTACATCTACAATGGCCAATATTATCCGGGTCAGCCGCCTGCTGCGGCTCCGATGCCGGCTCCCGCTCCCGCGATGAGTGGCGAGCGCGGATAAACTCGGATAGTAAAGAGACGTGACCAAGTTGAGTTCAAAGCGCACCGGCTTCGTGCCGGTGCGCTACTTCCCAGTCGTGCTCGGCGCCGTGGCCTTGTTTGCCGCGGCGCCCATTCTGTCGGCCGCTCCCGCGCAGGCCGCGACCCTGGCGGTGCCCCAGGGGCAGAGTGTCGAGGATTTCTATGCGGTTCGCCAGGACCGGCCGCTGTGGTTCCAGGCTGGCCAACCGACCTCCGCCGCGCAGGCGCTTCTTGCGCTGCTGGGCACGGCAGCAGCCGACGGAATCGATCCCGCCAAGTACGGAACGGATGACCTCCACAGGGCCATTCGCCGTGCGTCCGGCGGGGATTCGCATTCGGTCAAGAAAGCGGACCTCCTGCTTAGCCAAGCCTTCACGCAATACGTCCGCGACCTCAAGAATCCGCCGGTGACCGGGCTTCAATATGTCGATCCGGCACTTCGCCTCGGGCCGCCGTCGCCGCTGAGGATCCTCCAGGATGCCGCAGGGGCTCCGTCGCTGACCGAATATGTCGCGAACATGGGGTGGATGAACCCGCTCTATGCGAAGCTTCGCCGGGCGCTCCTCAACGGGGAGTATGACGGCGACCGCCAGCGCGGGATCCTGCAGATCAACATGCAGCGCGCTCGGGTCCTTCCCGACAGCGGCCGGTACATCATCGTCAACAACGCGACCCAGCAGCTGTCGATGTACGAGGGCGACAAGCTCGTCGATTCGATGAAGGTCGTCGTCGGCCAGGAACGCCCCGACCGGAAGACTCCGACGATGGCGGGCTACCTGCACTATGCCTCGCTCAATCCCTATTGGAACGTTCCGCCCGATCTCGTCTGGGACGACGTCGGAATTTACGTCGAGAAATACGGCCTCGGCTACCTGAAGTCGCGCGGCTACCAAATCCTCTCGGACTGGACCGACAATGCAACGGTGGTCGACCCAAGCACGATCGACTGGCAGGCGGTAAAGGACGGAAAAATCCAGATTCGAGTCCGGCAGCTTCCCGGCACGGAGAATTTCCTCGGCAAGATCAAATATACATTCACGAACCCGTTCGGCGTCTATCTCCATGACACTCCGCGCAAGGAGCTGCTGGAAAAGAGCACGCGGCTGTTCAGCGGCGGGTGCATTCGGCTCAACGATGCAGGCCGGCTCGGCAAATGGCTGTTCGGCCATGAGCTCCATGCGACCTCCGACGATCCGGAAATCAAGGTTCCGCTCGACCAGCCGGTGCCGGTGCTGGTCGTCTATTTGACGGCCGTTCCGAACGGCTCCTCGATCACGTATCTCGACGACGTCTATGGCTGGGACGCCCAGAGGCTCGCCGGGATCACGCCGTCGAGCCCGAACCACGACACGGTCGCGGCGCGCTGATCAGCGCCGCCACGTTGCCAGATAATGGGTGAAATAGGGGATCGGCCGACCGCTCGAGTCGCGCGCCGGCTGGAATAGTAACTCCGCCGCGATCAGCGGGCACAGGCCGGAGTCGATGACCGGATCGCCGCTCGAATGCTCGACCCGGCAGGAATCGATCCGGCCGCTGGTATCGACGCGGATGGCGAGGCCGGCCGAGCCCTGCGGCAATCGACCGGCGGTCAGCCGGCGGTAATCCGAGCGCGAGAGGTTGCGGATCAGCCGCGCCGGAACGTTGCCGCCGCCGCCGCCCAAGCCCGTTCCCGTTCCGCCAGCGCCGCTTCCGGTGCCGGCGCCGCCTTGCCCGCTGGCCGAGGACGCGCCGGTCCCGGCCTGGGCAGCGGCCGCGATCACCTGCCTTGCCGGAAGCTGCACCTCCGGCTTGGGAGCGACGATTGGCGAAGCCTTGGGTGCGGCGAGCGCGCCTTGCGCCTTCGGTTTGGACCTGGGTCGCGGCCTGGGCGGCGGCTGCTCTGGCGGGGGAGGCCTGGGAAGAGTGATGTCGAACGCCCGCAGATGCTCGACCGCGCGGCCGACCATGTCGACATTAAGGCCGGTTATCACTCCAAAGCCAAGGATGCCGGTGACGAGCAACGCCGCCAGCATTGCTTTCCAGCGGCTGGTCCTGATCCGCGTTCGATAGGCCATTGCGCGCCCGGCCAACGCTCCTGGCCGCCGAAAGTTTTAGTCAGACCCGCTCGCTCGGCTGCCGAGTGACTATTGCTCGACCGGATCGGCGCCGCTGAGGTCGGCGTGCTTCCGCTCCGGACCAAGCAATGTCCAGATCGCGATGATGACCGCGGTGGCACCGCCGAAGGTCGCGAGAGCGAAGGCGTAATTGTTGCCGTGGCTCTCGGCGATCTGCGCCTGGAACACGCCGTTGCGCGACATCAGCAAATTGCCGAGCTGGTAGGCGAAGCCGGGGAACATCGCCCGCACCGCGCCGGGCGAAAGCTCGTTGAGGTGAACCGGAACGATCCCCCACGCGCCCTGCACCGCGACCTGCATCAGGAAGCCGCCGACGGCGAGGAGCAGGGGCGTGGTCGACCAGGCCCACAGCGGAATGATCGGAAGCGCGAGCACGCAAGCGATGACGATTGCATTCTTGCGGCCTATCTTTTCCGACCAGATCCCGAAGCCGATCCCGCCGACGATCGCTCCGACGTTCATGATCGCGGCGAGCGTGCCGGTCAGCCTGGTATCGAAATGGTGCTGGACCTGGAGGAAGGTCGGGTAGAGGTCCTGCGTGCCGTGGCTGAACGCGTTGAACGCCGCCATCAGCACGATCATGTAGAGCGCGATCTTCCAGTTGCGGGCGAGCTCGCGGAGCGGGTTCACCCGTGGCTTGTTCCGCCTCGCTTCGAACGCCGGGCTTTCCTCGACGTGCATCCGGATCAGGAAAACGAGCAGCGCCGGGGCGATCCCGACGAAGAACATGCCGCGCCAGCCGATCGTGTCGAACAAGGCGAAATAAGCGAGGCTGGCGATGAAATAGCCGGACGGATAGCCGCTCTGGAGCAGGCCCGAGACCGGGCCGCGCAACCTGGCGGGGACGGTTTCCATCACCAGGCTGGCGCCGATCCCCCATTCGCCGCCCATCGCGAAACCGAACAAAGTGCGGATGACGAGCAGCTGGGTCAGCGACCCGGCAAGCCCCGACAAGGCGGAGAAAACGGAGAAGGCGAGGATCACCACGATCAGGATCGGCCGGCGCCCAAATCGGTCGGCGAGCATTCCGAACACGAGGGCGCCGAACGGCCGCGCGGCGAGCGTCAGCATGATCGCGACGGCCACTTGCGAGACGTCGGTCCCGAACTCGGTCGAGATCGCCTTCAGCATGAACACGAGAAGGAAATAGTCGAAAGCGTCGAGCGTCCAGCCGAGGTAGCTCGCCCAGATCGCGCTCCGCTGGGATGGCTCGAGCGACTTCAGGTCGGCGATCAGGCTCATCGGCGGCTCCCCCCGGTGACGCTAGTGATACGGTTCGGCTCGACCGGCGCAACCCCGCCGATGAAATCCGCCCGCCGCAGCAGCGCCACGCTTCAAAGTTTCTCGGTTAACCCCGGCTGGGATTAACCGCGGCACCTGCCAAGCTGCTCTTTTCCGGGGTGATTCCATTTCGGTACCAACCAGCTTCGCGGGAGGGGCGGGACACGTGCGCAATCTGTTCAATTTTTCACCGAGGGGCGTCGCGATCGACCTCGGCACCGCCAACACGGTCGTTTACTCGGCGGGAGCGGGAATCGTGATCAGCGAGCCTTCGGTCGTGGCGATGGAGACCGGGCGCGACGGGATCCGCCGCGTTCGCGCAATCGGCGACGACGCAAAGCTGATGATGGGCAAGACTCCGGGCAACGTCGAGACGATCCGCCCGCTCAGAAGCGGAGTCATTGCCGACCTCGAAGTCGCGGAGGAGATGATCAAGCATTTCATCCGCAAGGCGCACGGCGGGCCGAGCCGCTTCTCGCGCGGGCCGGAGGTCGTGATCTCGATTCCCTCGTGCGCGACTCCGGTCGAGCGGCGCGCGATCCGGCAGGCGGTGAGCAACGCCGGCGCCGACCGCGTGTCGCTGCTCGAAGAGCCGATGGCGGCGGCGATCGGCGCCGGTCTGCCGGTGACCGAGCCGATCGGGTCGATGGTGGTCGATGTCGGCGGCGGAACGACCGAGGTAGGGGTGATTTCTCTCCAGGGGCTTGCATATTGCTGCTCGACCCGGGTCGGCGGCGATCGCATGGACGAGGCGATCATTTCCTACGTCCGCCGCAACTTCAACCTGATGATCGGCGAAGGCACCGCCGAGCGGGTGAAGATCGAGATCGGAACCGCAGCCCCTCCGCCGAAGGGAACGGGACTTGAAACCTATGTACGGGGCAGGGACGTCGCCCGCGGAGTCCCCCGCGAGATCACGCTCAACCAGATGCAGATCGCCGAAGCCTTGTCGGAGCCGGTGCACCGGATCGTCGCGATCGTTCGCGCCGCCCTCGAGAACACGCAGCCGGAAATCGCTGCGGACGTGCTCGACGAGGGGATCACCCTGACCGGCGGAGGATCGCTCCTGCGCGACATCAGCATCGTGCTGTCGGACGAAACCGGATTGCCGGTGAAGGTCGCCGACGACCCGCTGACCTGCGTCGCGCGTGGGGCGGGACGGAGCCTGGAAGACGTGATCTATCGCGGCGGGCTGATGGCCGCCTGAAAGTCCGCTTCAGGCGGCGGCGATCCTCCGCTCGACTTCGTCGGCGAGCTCCTTCACGTCCTGGTGGCTCTGGTTGTGAAACGTGATGCGCGTGCCTTGGGTGAGCGGCCCCATCAACGGGCCGTCTGCCGGCACCGGCGCGAAATCCTGGACGTCGTCGGTCTTCAGGTAGACCGGTTGTCCGTCAGGTCTCGTGAATTGCGCATAGCCCATGGCATAAACTCCCCCTCCGTGACCGCGTGCTTTGATTAGCATTGTCAATGATGAACACAATAAAATGCGCCGAATTCTTGCGGAATGACTTCGAATCGACGAATGAAGTCCTCGGGGGAGGCGCAGATGGAGCAGGATTTCAGGGTCAGGCTGCTCGACTGGCTGACCCACGCGCTCAAGATCGTCGGGGCGTTTGCGATCGCCTGGTTCTTCATCGTCAGCTTGATGGTCGCGACTGCACAGCAGGCCGCAGTCGCGCGCCTTCACCAGAATGGCCTCAATATGGATTACGGAATGGCCGTGTCCAAGCGGATGACCGCATACAACCTGCAACAATTGGCGCAGGAGGAGTCGGATTATCTCGACCGATTGAGGACGGAGCAGTTGCGGATCGAGCCCGAGGTCGATGCCGCGGCGCAGCGCGTCGACCAGCAATGGGCCGACCTGGAGCCGAAAGTCATCGCTATCCAGAAGTCGGGTCTCTGTGGAATTTCGGCTGGCCCGGCGCAAACCGCGCCGGCCCGCGCTGCGATCGCTCACGCAATCCAGCGCTGCACGCCCGCCTCGCGCGCCAGCGATGCCGCGCTCGTCACTGGCGTGCAGGAGCAGGCGCGGGCGTTCGAAGCTGTTGCGAATGCGTACATAGACTCAGACAAGCATTTGCTCGGCGTCCTGGGGACGGTCCAGGCAACGCAGGCGGACCTTGCCAGAGATTCCCAAGGTTCCAAGGGAGACAGCGATCTGTCCAACGTGTTCAGCGACATGGACGCGATCGCCAACATGATCCCCGGGGCCAATTTCGTGGCGAACTTCCCGCCGACTCTGATGCAGATCATCCTGACTTTCGTCTCGGGCCTGTTCGGCGCCCTTCTCGTGACGCTCGTGTTGATCGTTTACCCGGGCAACCAGATCATGACCGTGGCTGACGCCCGCCCGGTTACCCGGACCTTCCTCGGCGGATTCATCGCCCTGTGCGTCTATATCGTCCTGCTCGGGGGATCGGCGGTTCTGGGCTCGGCGGCGTCCCAGAGCGGAGCCGGCGACAATTACATGGCGTTTGCCGGAATTGGCATTCTCGCCGGGATGTTCTCAGACCGGGTCGCCGGGTGGTTGTCGAAGCGCGCCGACGAATTTTTCAAGCAGTAGACAAGCAGTAGTAGAGGGAGGGCACAGATGCGCTACCGCTGTTTGCTTCTTGCGGCATTGCCGCTGCTCGTCGGGGCCGCACCACCGCAACCGAGCGCCGACCCGCTCGCTCAAGGCGCCCCCTGGCAAGTCGAGCTGTACATGCCCAATGTCGCCTCAGACTACAGTGCCGCCGAGCTCCAGAAGCAGCCGCTGTGGGCGTGGAAGCATCAGTGCGGGGGAGCGCTGATCGGCGACGGCTGGGTCCTCACCGCGGCGCATTGCGTCGACGCCAAGAGGGTCGGTTGGGGCTACAGAGTCCGCATCGGTTCGCAAAGGCTATCCGCCGACGACCGCGGCCGGACCTACGTCATCGATCGCTTCGTCCGCCACGCCGGATACGATCCGGCCAACAAGGAGTCGCCGAACGACATCGCAGTCGTTCACTTTCGCGCCGACTCGCGGACCGACGAGACGAAGCCGGCCAGATTTTCCACTATCCGCCTCAACGGCACGCGCCCGGGCGATTCCGCAATCGGCAATGGCGTCGATGTGGTCGTCACCGGCTGGGGAAAGGACAAGGACGGCAGGATTCAGGACACGCTGCAGGAGGGGCTGATCTCCACGCTCGCCTGTGACGGCACCGCCCTTGCCGATCGTACCGACGGATCGGAGATTTGCGCGGCGCGGCCCGGGATCGACGCCTGCCAGGGCGACAGCGGCGGACCGCTGATCCTCGCGTCAGGAGAGCCCGTGCTGGTCGGGGTCGTCAGCTGGGGAGTCGGCTGCGCACGGCAAGGCTATCCGGGCGTTTATACCCGGATAGACAAGGATCATTTCGTCGACTGGATCAATCGCGCGATGGCGACCCAACCGTCAGTCACCGTCCTGCTATAGCGCAGCCTGGACGGATGGAAGGCGAAGGCTAGGTGCCGCCGCTGCCTGGCAGGCGGGTGTCGCCGCTGCCACGGGTATCGCCGCTGATGTCGTCGTCGCCCTCTTCGGCCACTCCGGGCTGGCGGGTGTCGCCGCTGCCGCGAGGCTGCCCGTCGGGGCCGATTTCCTCTTCGTCCGGATCGGGTACGGATTTCCCTCCAACAACCATTGGTCGTCTCCTCGAAACCCACGCGGGGCGGAGTATCGCACGAAAACATCCACCGCGATAGCGCCGGCTCAGGCGACGTGAAGCGCCCCGATGAAGATGCCGAAGCGCCGGTCCTTTCGAAGCGGGTCGAGCAGCGGGTCGGTTGAAACGTAAATGAGGCCGGAATCGCCGATCTCCCTCGCCCGCTGGAGCTTCGCGAGAGCGTCGTCGTTGCGGCCCCACTGCGCGAGCACCTGCGCCTGCTGGTACAGCGCACTGTCGCCCATATTCGCAACGAGCTGGGCCAGTGCCTTGTCGGCGGCGGCCGAATGGCCGAGCTTGCGCTCCGCGATCGCGAGGCCGGTAAGCGAGAACTCGGGATCCGGCTCCGCCTGGAATTCCTTGCGGGCATCGACCAGACGTCCGAGCCCCATCAGCGCTGCTCCGGCGAGGAAGTGGGCGAAGGTCATCTTCGGATTGAGATCGAGTGCCCGCCGGAGCGGCGGCAGCGCATCGGAATAGCGCCGGGCTGCATAAGCGACCGAACCTTCGGCACGATGGGCGCGCGGGTTGAGCGGGTCGAGCGCGACCGCCTGCTCGATGGCTTCGGTTGCTTCCTTCGCCCTTCCGGCCCGCGAGCAATAGAGGGCGAACAGGAGAACGATGTCGGCATTGCCGCGGCCGAGACGGTAAGCTCGGTCATAGGCAGGCCGGGCGGCGGCGAGATCGAGCTTCCCGGTGAAAAGCGCAAAGCCCAACGCAAGATAGGCTTCGGCGAGGGTGGGAGCGATTGCAATCGCCCGGCGGGCAGCGGCGATAGCCTCATCGTAGAGCGCCTTGAGCTGGTCGGCCTTGGCATATTCGGCAGCAAGAGACGCCAGCGAGCGCGAGCGCGCAGCGTGGGCCAGAGCGAAACCGGAATCGTCCGCAATCGCGAGCTCGTAGTCGGCAAGCGCGCTGCGGTCGGTTTCCTCGTCCTTCGCCAGGTTGAAGAGCGCGCGGCCTTGCAGATAATGCTCATAGGCCGCGACGTTCCTGGTCCCGCCTGGAGCGGGAATCGAAGTTTCGACCTGAACCGACATGGCCTGCGCGACTGTCCGGGCGATGTCGCTCTGGACAGCGAAGATGTCGGTGAGCTTGCGGATGGCGCTGTCGGACCAGCGCGTAAAGCCGCTGGCTCCGTCGATGAGGTCGGTCGCGATTCGGACGCTGTCGCCCGCCCGCTGCACCGACCCGCCAAGGAGGAACTGGACGCCCAGTTCGCGAGCAACCCCCTTCGGGTCGCGATTGTCCTCGCTGGCGGTGGAAGACGAGGTCGATGCGAGAACTCGAAGCGAAGCGATGCGGGTGAGCGCGCTTCGGATCTCGTCGGTCAGTCCGTCGGCGAAATAAGCTCCGCTGTTGTCGCCGCCAAGGTTCTTGAACGGGAGAACGGCGATGCTGAGATTTGTCGCGCCTTCGCCGGCTGCGGTCTTCTCCCAGAACAGCCAACCGCCGCCGCCGACGGCAGCCATGGCGGCTGCGGTTCCCGCGACCAGCGCTCGCCGGCGCGAGAGCGGCCTCGCCAGCGGCCGCGGCCGGTCCGGCTTTTGTCCTGCCACCGTGGCGATCGCGCGTTCGATCGCAACCACCTGCGGCGCGTCCTTGCGGCCGCGCCAGCGACTGAGGTCGATGACCTGGTACTGCCTGAAGCCGAGCGGCGGATGAGTCCCATCGAGCGAAAGCGGGACCAGCCGGTGGCGCTCGCGACCCTGCGCGGCTTCGTCGCGAACCCAGTCCGATTCGACCGACTTCGCAGACCACAGCACCAGCACGGCGTCGGCCGAGTTGAGGGCGGATTCGATGGAGAGCGCGTAAGCGGAGCCGCCTTCGATCAGGGCGTCCCACCACACCTCATAGCCTGCTGCTTCCAGAGCGCTCGCCAGCTGGCGAGCCTTCGCCTCGTCGGATCGGGAGTAACTCAGGAAGACGGTCGTCCGCCTTGCGGACGCACTCGGCTGATCGGTCATCTTCAAACCCCCGGCGGGGCAGGATAAATTGACCGGGGCGCAATTACGAGTCCGAGTTCGACTTCGGTCCGGGTGCGGGCTTTTCGCGCTCCCGAGCGCTACTCTGGATTGGCTTCGAGCCAACGCTCCAGCCACTTGATCGTATAGTCGCCGGCGTTGAATTCGGGGTCGCGGACGATCCGCTGGTGGAGTGGAACGGTGGTCTTCATGCCCTCCACCACGAATTCTTCCAGCGCGCGCTTGAGGCGCATGATGCAGCGCTCGCGAGTGGTGCCGTAGACGATCAGCTTGGCGATCATCGAGTCGTAATAAGGCGGCACCCGGTAGCCGGTGTAGAGCCCGCTATCGACGCGGACGTGCATCCCGCCGGGCGCGACGTAATTTTTCACCAGGCCGGGCGAGGGCACGAACGTCTGCGGATCCTCGGCATTGATCCGGCACTCGATGGCGTGGCCGTGCAGGTGGACCTGGTCCTGCCGGAAAGTGAGGCCGTCGCCGCAGGCGACCCGGATCTGTTCGCGGACGAGATCGATTCCGCTGATCATTTCGGTCACCGGATGCTCGACCTGCAGCCGGGTGTTCATTTCGATGAAGTAGAATTCGCCATTCTCGAACAGGAACTCGATCGTTCCGGCGCCGCGATAGCCCATGTCGGCCATCGCCTT